>Ga0123342_1002998_pt1 | contig 27565 bp, 24 predicted proteins | sample Turbeawhitnodule_FD_89960 | JGI IMG/M metagenome (GOLD analysis project Ga0123342, IMG submission 89960) | Root nodule microbial communities of legume samples collected from Mexico - Turtle bean Mexico white nodule | ecosystem: Host-associated > Plants > Roots > Nodule | place: Mexico: Nepantla... | reverse complement strand
GACCACAAGGATTTGGCCGATGGCCGACCCGCATCAAGGGAACTTGGCCGATGGCCGAACCCTATCACAATTAACGCTCAAACCGAGATCAGTGAAGCTAATCCATCATCAAGAATTAGGTAACGCAACCCTAAGCGGTATCCACCTCGATAAACGGGCCCAACAAGGTAGGCCCATTAGAATAATATAAATAGCGCGCATCCCAAGGAGTAAGGTACGTCATTTATTACTGTTCACCTACCTAAGAGCTGACCACCCGCTTTACTGACTTGAGCGTCGGAGTGCCTTCGCAGGTACCCCCACCATCCGGTGTTCACCCGACGACCGAGCGCCGAGTGCCGAAGGATAAGCAGGAGGACGAGAAGAATCCCAGTTCATCACCCAGTCACCCACCCGTACCGAAGGAAGGAGAAGAAGACTTCAATAGTTCTCTAGGTCCCATCTCCCTAGCAGGAACAATATAAGTTATATAGACGAAAATATCATATGGTAAGAAGGTCATCACTAAAGTTTTACCCACCATAATCTCTTACAGATATACTATTTAAGTTATGAATAAAAATTTAATAAGAGTTATTGACTAATTTTACTTTGATGAACTCACCTATTCCAAATATAAGAGTATGTTTATAGATATATAATCCTTTATTTATTAATATAAAAGTGAATAAATTTAATGCATAACCATCCATAATCCTTAACATTCAGGGACCATTAAAGACATTATGCTTGTCAGTCGATCACCATTTTGCTAGAGTCGAACTGCAACTCCAAAGATGCCAAAATCACTAAAATATATAAACTAATTTGTTAATATCTTTTTTTTATTTTACTTTTACCACATCATACCATTTATCATATTTATATATTTTGCAAGTTCCTCTCAGAGGGTGTTAAATAGAACCAAAACCGATTTTATTTATACTAAATAAATTGTTTTCTACATTTTTTACAAAAAAAGTGAACAATAGGAAGAAAGAAAGAGAAAGTAATAAAAGTGATAGATTATGATATAGTTTTATTATAAGAATGTGATATTTCATATTAATTAGTATATAGACGTGAGAAGCGGTCATGTCTAGTAACAATCAGTAATTAATAGGCTCAACCACTCCTTCTTCATACATACATACGCGTGTGTGTATATATATATATATATATATAGACATGAGTTGTGACTGGGGTGAGAAGCCATTAAATAAGAAAACAATACCCTAATCATCTGCAGTTGTTCTACGCATGAAACCTGTAAGCTTCAGTGTGACGTGGATCATTTTCTTACTAAGCTATACCAGTATCTGTCAAGCGTGATTATATGATTCATTATTCAAAATATTAATTAGAATTGATAGATCATGACAACACCCTTTGACGTTCTATAAATGGAAACACACGTACGTGGCACATAGTGAATTTCATCGAGGAAAACAATAAGCTTTTTTCTTCACTTTCTCAAATAACCTATTGACATATATACATGAAAGAAAACAGAAAACGCAAGTAGCTAAAGGAGTATGAAACCAAAGACGTAAATGTATTTACCGTTAATCTTTCAGGCTACAAACTCTATTTTCCGTCTTAAAAAAAAAATTCTGTCAACAAATAAACAATGCGAAGGCGAGTGGGATATATAACACCTCAAAATACATCTAATTATTATAATACAAATTTTACATATTTTTATAAAATTTAAGAGTTTTTCAAAACATTCCTAATGCATGATTAGAGTTTATAGAAATACAAATATTTATAATATAATGTTCAAAATAACATCCTAAAGACCTCTAGACCCTCCGACACTTCTATGATCATCTGCTCGAGTACGTAGTACAATCATCGTAGTTCACAACACAAAAAAAAAAACAAGGGTAAGCTAATGGAAAGAAATTTCATAACATAATTAATTCATGAAAAAAGATCCAATCTGACTAATCAATTATAAATATTTCTTTACCTGTTGTTGTATAAAATTTCAATACCAATTACATCATTTATATAGACCACACATGGATCAATTTTCAATCACAATAATTGGATTTCATTTCAATCCATAGCACTTTGATTTAATTTCAATCACACTGACTACACATGAACTCATCGTCTTCCGAAAGACTCATTAAGTATGCCCTTACCAGAGACTAACATCTAATACATACATCAAGGATCAAGATAAGTTCAAACATCCAATACCGAGTGTCTACAACGGGACTCGGTGTGTATGGACTCCCTCATCAGTTTCTCACCACCTGATAACTTAGTCTATATGACTTAGATCACTAGTGAAGCTAGAGAATCTTTGTTAAGCATAAGCTTTTCATACTTAATGTACCATCAAACAATAACTCATACATTATCCCAAATGTATTACATCAATTTCATTCAATTTTCATCATTCAAATATAATACATATCATTCAATCACATAACATTTAAAAATTCATAACATTCAAAAACCTTTCCAACATCAAAAACAATATTTAACTTCCAAACTATCAAAATCTAATATCCATACATGTTCACACAACATAAAATCAAACAATTTTATCAAATAGCATTCCTGCAAGAAAAATTGAAACTTGGGACCACGTTCCCTCCACATTCAAATCTTCTAGCCTAGGGTACTATTGAAAGTTAAAATTAGCTTCCCTTACCTTAATTGCTTGTTTTGCAAGCAACATCTAAAATTTTATTCCCCTAGCCTGGATAAGCAAGATTTAAGGGTCTAATGCAAGTTATCCAAACATAACATAAATTCTCGAAAATGAATTTACCAAGAAAGATATTAGGGTACGGTTCTCATATCTTCTCTTTAATTTCCCAAGTTGAATCTCCAGAGATGAGATCCCACAATACTTTCACCATGGGAATACTTCTTCTACGAAGTTGTTTCACTTCTAAATCTAAAATTTTGATTGGCTTCACTTCAAATGACAAATTTTCTTTCACCCGGATTGAATCAGACTATAGAATGTGGCTAGGATCAGGTATGTACTTTCTTAGCTGGGATATATGGAAAATATTGTGAATGTTAGCTAAGGGAAGAGGCAAAGCAACTTCATAAGCCACAGGGCCTATTCTTCTGAGTATTAGATAAGGTCATATGAACTTAGGAGTTAATTTCTTGGATTTGATTGCTCTTCCCACACCAGTGAATGGTGTAAATCTAAAAAATACATGCTCACCTGCTGCAAATTGTAAAGGTCTTCTTTGTTGATCTGGATAAGATTTTTGCCTGTTGAGAGATGTTTTCAATCATTCATGAATCATTTTGACTTTCTCATTAATTTGTTGTATTAATTCTGGTCCAATTAACACACTCTCCCCATCCTTAAACTAGCACAAAGGTGTCCTTCACTTTCTTCCATACAATGCCTCAAAAGGAGCCATTCCTATTCTAGCTTGGTAAATGTTATTGTAAGTGAACTCTACCAAAGGTAGAATTTCATCCCAATTTCCCAAATGATCTAACACACAAGTCCTAAGTAAATCCTCTAAGGACTGGATAGTACTCTCTGATTGTCCATCAATTTGAGGATGGTATGCTGACCTAAGTCTGAGTTTAGTCCCCAAAGCTTCTTGAAGTGTTTGCCAAAATCTAGAGGTGAATCTAAGATCTCGATATGATATTATGTTGGAAGGTACACCATGCAATCTGAATATTTCATCTATGTAAATTTGGGCCAACTTCTGCATAGAGATTCTCAAATCTATAAGTATGAAGTGTGTTGTCTTTGTCAACCTGTCCATTATGACTCAAACAGAGTCATGCTTCCTCAAAGTACCTGGTAAGTGGGTAACAAAATCCATTGAGATATTGTCCAACTTCCACATTGGAATGTCTAACTGAGTTAACATGCCTACAGACTGTTGATGTTCAATCTTTGATTTTTGACAAGTCAAGCAAGCAACTACAAACTGGCTACATCATTCTTCATGTCATGCCACCAATAAGACTTTTTAAGATCTTGATACATCTTGGTCATTCCTGGATGTAAACTGAGTTTTCTTTTGTGACCTTCAGATAACAGTGTTTTCTTTAGTTCATTATCCTCTGGTATACATATTCTATTTTTGAATCTCAAAATATCATTCACTTCTAAAGAGAAGTATTTAGCTTTGTCAGTATTTAATAAGCTCATTAAGTTCTTCAGTTTTGAATCTTCCAACTACTTCTCTTTCACCTTCTCCAGAAATTCATTAGTTATAACAAGTGTATTACAACTAATGCAATTTGAAGACATGGAAACCTCCAAATTCATACACATGAAATCATCAATCAATGCTAGCTCCCTAATCATAAGCGATGACATTTGTATGTTTTTACGACTCAACACATCTGCAACAACATTTGCCTTCTCAGGATAATATATTAGCTGGAAATCATAATCTTTCAAAAATTCAATCCACCTCCCCTGCCTCATATTAAGCTTTTTCTAATCAAACACATACCTCAAGCTTTTATGATCACTGAACATATTAAAACTAACTCCATAAAGAAAATGTCAATATTTTTAAAGCAAATAACACTGTTGTCAATTCTAGATCATGAGTTGGATAGTTTCTTTCATGCATTTTTAACTGATGAGAAGCATATGCAACAACTTTCTTATTTTGCATTAGAACACAACCCAACCCTTGATAGGAAGCATCACAAAAAACTTCAAAAGACTGATTGGTATTAGGGATTGCCAATACAGGAGCGTTAGTCAACCTTCTTTTCAACTCTTCAAAGCTTCTCTCACATTGTTCAGTCCAAGCAAAAGGATGATCCTTTCTAGTCAATTGGGTTAAAGGAGCCACTATTTTAGAAAAGTCTTTTATAAATCTCCTGTTAACACCACAAAGCTTCTAATTTTTGTAACAATTTTAGGACGTTCTCACTGAAGTACAACCTCCACTTTAGAAGTTTCTACTGATATTCCCTGTGCAGAGATAACATGTCCTAAAAATTGTATTTCTGACATCTAGAAGTCACATTTTGAAAGTTTAGCATATAATTGTTTTTCTCTCAAAATATTCAGGAAAATTCTAAGATGTTTTGCATGTTTTTCCCTTGTACAAGAATAGATCAAGATATAATCTATGAACACTACCACAAACTTATCAAGAAAGGTATGAAGACATATAATCCATGAAGACCAAATGACATAACCAAAAATTCATAGTGACCATACCTTGATCTAAAAGTAGTCTTCTGAACATCTTCCACTTTCACTAAATTTTGGTGATAACCTAAGCACAGATCAATCTTAGAAAAGATAACTACCCCATGCAAATGGTCCATCAGGTCGTAAATACTAGGAAAAGGATATCTATTCTTGATTGTTAACTTGTTCAACTACCTATAATCTATGCATAAACAAGATGAACCATCCTTTTCCTTCATTAATAACACTAGAGCTCCCCATGGAGAAACACTAGGTCGAATGAATTGTTTCTCCAATAAGACTTATAGTTGTTTCTTCAATTCAGCTGACTCCACTGGTGCCATTCGATATGGAGTAATTGACATAGGGCCTGCTCTAGGAATCAAGTCTATTGCAAACTCTATCTCTCTTTTAGGTGGAAGTCCAGGAAATACATCCATAAACTCTTGAAGTACAAACATATTTGTTTGTACTTTATCAGTAACTATAGAACAAGTTAAGAGCACAAAACATTCTGCACCTTCTTGTATCTCTCTCTCAAACTATTGAGCTGAGATAACCTGCATTCCTTCTAATTTAGGAAAAATTAACTTCTTCAGACCACAATCTATAAGGATATGATTAGCAGACAACCAATCCATTCCAAATATAACCTTCAAATCTTTTAGAGGTATACAAATCATGTTGATCTTGTATCTTTATCCATCTATAATTACTGAACATTCAACACACATGGAAGAAGTTACTATAATACCTTTTGTTGGTGTAGATACCACCAAGTCAATTTCTAATTCTCGAATTGGAAACTTAAGTTTCTTAGCACAATTAAAAGACATAAAAGAATGAGTTGCTCCAGAATCAGGCAATATAGATAGCTTTATCCCAAGGATGGAGCAAGTACCTCTAACAAGGTTATCAGATTGTGAAGCCGCAACTCCACTAATGGCAAAAACTCTGTCTGCTGCTCTGGGTTTTTGATTATTATTTTGTTGCACTCCAGTCTTATTTGGGGCCGCAAGTCTGGCATGGCAGTCCTTCGTAGCATGACCATATTTATGGCATCTATTACATGTAACATTTGGCACTGGATGTGGACAAAACTTAACTATATGTTCCCACCACATCTAAAACATTTGACATTTGGTAGCAACTGAGAAGTAGGCCCTCCACTCCTGAAGGATTGAGGTCTGGAATAAGACTTCTTTTTATCTTTATATTTGGGTGTGCTTCTAGAAGGTCCTCCCACCATTTGTGGCCTAATAGATCTACTACTACTCTTCAGACTCTCCACTATCTTTGCCTTCTCCACTAGAGCAAGGAATTCTCTAATGGACATTGGGACTACCACTTCCTTAAGCTTTTATCTCAACCCAACTCAAATTTCCTGCATCTCCAAGCTTCAGTCATGGTCTGAGTGTAGAATCTAGCTAGGTATTTGAATCTAGTAGCATATTTAGTGACTAAAAAATTTTCTTGTTCCAACTGCATGAATTCAATTTCTTTTGCATACTCCTCTAGGAATCTTACTTTAAAACTTTCCCAAGTGACAATTTTTTGTTTGTCTTCCATCATCTACTTCATACCTATCCACCAAATTCAACTTCTTCAATAAGCATATAGATGGTATAAGATAACTTTCTCTCTTCAGGGTATTGAGTAACTTCAAAGATTCTTTTTATGTTTCTCACCCACTGGTCTGCTTCATGTGGATTTACTTTCCCATTAAATTTGGTGGATTGTGTCTCAGAAAATCCTCCAGACTAAAGGTATGGGGTTGTTGATGAAGATGAGACGTTTTTGCTGCTAATCTAGTTGTTTCTAATTGATGAAGGGCGGTGTGATGATGTTGTGCCATAGTAGCACTCTGTTGTTGTAAGGTTGTTGCCATCATATCTATTGTCCAAGCTAAGTTGGGTATCTATTGGTGGGGGAGGAGTAGGTGCTCTATGTGCCATCTTCTAAGCACATAAATAATTGAGTTAGAAATTTCTAAAATTTTCCAACTATATCTTTAAGACAAATTAACTTAAAAGAAATAATCACACAAAATAGGTACAAAACCAATCAAGACTTATCTCTAAAATGTATTTTAATTATTTAGAATTAAGATAGAAAATCATTTTGATCTAGTCATGAGTGTGCACCCTCACCACTCTATCAAGATTCTTTTCATTCTTAATATTTCCATCTTTATTCATAACAACTAGTTTGATTCAAACACAAACAAGATTTCAAGAAAACAACTTTGTCAAACATCCCATTAGAAACTTTTAGCTAAGTCTTGAAGCTAGACTTAAACAAAAATCTACACGTAGGAGAAACACAATAAACCCACTACCCTCAGGTTATCCTAAGGACGAACGACTCTAATACCATTAAATGTAACATCCCAAAATACATCAAACTATTACAATACAAGTTCTACATATTTTTATACAAGCTTAGAGTTTTTTCAAAACATTCCTAATACATGACTAGAGCTTATAAAAATAAAAATATTTACAATATGATGTTCAAAATATCATCCTAAAGACCTCTAGACCTCCGACACTTGTATGATCATCTGCTCGAATACGTAGTACAATCATCGCAGTTCACAACAAAAAAAAAAAACAATGGTAAGCTAATGGGAAAAAAATTAATAACATACTTAGTTCATGAAAAAAAAGAACTAATCAGACTAATCAATAAATGTTGTCGTATAAAATTTTAATACCAATTACATCATTCATATACACCACACATGAATTTATTTTCAATCACAATCATTGGATTTAATTTCAATCCATAACACTTTGATTTCATTTCAATCACACTAATTACACATGAATTTATCGTCTTCCGGAAGACTCATTAAGTATGTCCCTATCAGAGACTAACATCTAATCCATACATCAAGGATAATGATCAGTTCAAACATCCAATACCGAGTGTCTACAGCGAGACCCGATGTGTATGGACTCCCTCATCATCTTCTCACCACTTGATATCTTAGTCTATATGACTTAGATCACTAGTGAAGCTAGAGAATCTCTTTTAAACATAAGTTTTTCATACTTAATGTACCATCAAACAATAACTCATACATTATCCCAAATGTATGACATCAATTTCATACAATTTTCATCATTCATATATAATACATATCATTCAATCACATAACATTTAAAAATTCTTAACATTCAAACCTTTCCAACATCAAAAATAATATTTAATTTCCAAACTATCAAAATCTAATATTTATACATGTTCACACAACATAAAATCAAACAATTTTATCAAATAGCATCCCTGCAAGAGAAATTGAAACTTGGGACGACGTTCCCTCCACATTCAGATCTTCTAGTTGGGTACTATTGAAAGTTAAAATTAGCTTCCCTTTACCTTAATTGCTTGTTTTCCAAGCAACTTCTAAAATTTTATCTCCTTAGTCTCGATAAGCAAGAACCTAATGTCAGTTATCCAAACATAACAAAAAAAATTAGTATATAGTAGAATAAGTTGAAAGGATTACTCTTCTCAACTGACTCACCAAGATCGATGACTAAATCTTAAGGAAAAACAGAGAATAAGAGGTCTTTAGAGCAAAAATGAACTTACTCTGTTTAAACATCTGATCAGCTAGAAATGTTCTTTAACTCCTCAGTTATAGCATGGTGCAATCAATCAGATTCTAAAATAGATGATGTATGGAGTGAAAAATAAAAAAAGAAAGAAAAGAGTTGAGTTGAAGAGATGGAGAGAGAAAAAAAGAAAATGGTCATGGAGGATTCTGTGTTATTAATTTTTTTTACGTTTTTACACGAAAGAAGATGGCATTGCTCCCTTTTTCACTAATTTTATTCTCTTATAGCCTAACATAAAAGTTTTAAATTGTAGTCCTAATATAATATAGTTATATTCAGGGTTTAAATTGTAATTGTATTCAAAATTATAATTTGAACTCGATTTTCGATATAGTAGGAAATTGTAACAAATATAATTGATGAGATTCTGTGGAGATCATGTAACGTATTTATTAAGATGAAGATTTTATATCACAATCATAGTCACTATTATGACCTAATCAAATCTTTGATACAGTAAGGAAATTGTATACAAACATAGTGGATGTATATATATACATATGCTTAGATACCTTTTAAATAGATTTAAGTGAGTCATTTTATAAAGTTGCTTTGACATTTTTTTACGTGAATATATGTAAATGGGATGCAATCCATACATATTAGTGACTAATTTGTAGAGATTAGTTTTTAAATTACATTCACAATATTCATAAATAAAGTTTAATCATGATCATTGGCACTCTAGGAAATTGCAGATAAATATATTTGATGTGGTCACAATTGTGATCACCTTAAATCACAAACCTTAGGAACCTTGATATTGTGATTACAAACGTGGTTGAGAATAGTTTTTTAGAATCTTGTTAGAGGTATGACAAGATGAGATATGGTGCTGAGTAGAACTATTTGTTCTTAGCAGGCACAGGGATTACTTTATCTACCAATGAAGTTAATTTTTTTTTTCATCAAACTTTAATGGCTAACGAAAGGAAAAAGATAGATGTTCATAGCTTGTGACTTTGGAAAAACCATCAGGGAATTTAAGCCAGTGTTAGGATTTTGGAGAGCATGCTGTGCTGCCATGGATGAAGCTAAAACTGCAACTTCAAAAGAATGAAAATTTAAGGTTTAAGGTTCTAGAAATCCGAAGAAAGTCTTGGTACTGCCCAAATCTATGTGATTTTACGATTATATTGTGATTGGATTACTATAACAAAGAAGTAACAACAGATTCTATATTAATTTTTTTAACTTTTCACACTTAAAACAGTAATGTAAGACCCCGGTAAAGAAAAAAGATAACACCATTCTCTCTCCCCTTATCTTCCTCTCTCTCATCTATCTTAATTTATACATCCAATTCTCATATATTTCAAAAATCTGATGATACCATGCTAAGTGAGGTAAATCTCTATCCGATTAAATTTTGTAGCTAGAATATATTTATTTTCACTCGAGATATTCTTTTACTATAAAAAAAATTATTAAATGAAATATAATTTTTAGAGATAAAAAATAATTAGTTGTTATATTAACTAAATTAGATGTTATTTTATAAACTAAAAAATTATAAAATTATTGATATCTAAATTAGTTCTTATTGATAAATAGTTTCTAAATTTGTATCTAATTAGCTACCAATGTTTTAGTTACCAGTTATTTAAAGTTGATAGTTAAAAGTTTGGTAGTTAATTAAATACTAATTTAGAAACTATTGATTAATAATATAAACTAATTTAAATACAAATATTTTGTTTAGTCGGTACAATAATACATAATTTAGTCAATATAACAACTAACTATTTTTTGTTTCTAAATTGTTTTTGTTTAAAAAATTTCTAGTAGTGCTTATTTTCTCTTCCTCCTTAGTATTTAACCATCAATCTTGATAGGGACACTTGAGAAAAATGTTCATCTCAATATATTTTACCTTAAATTGAAATTTGGTTTTTCCACTGAGTTAAAACTCCCACTAGAATAAAAAATTTCAGGTAAGGGAAACTATGAATTTAAATAAAATCTTGCGGTAAGTAATTTAGATAATAAGTTTATCTGACTATATTATGTATGTTAGAGTATAAAGTTAGTTAAACTGAATTTGATGGTGGTTTGATGAGTTTTAGTAGTTTAGATTATATTGAAATGATTAAAGAATAATGTTTGAATGAATTTTAGTCCAAATTAATCTTTTTAAACTGTTTAAAAGTTGTATGGTTGAATTGTCCTTGAATAAATCTTTGAAAATGTATTTGAGTTTCTTATTGAGGCTAATTTTCTAATGTTTTCACTTAGCAACAGATTTTCGCTCAAGCGAGCTAATTCTTACTTAATCTAAAAATTCTCGTTCAAGTTAAAAGTCCATTATCGATTAAGCTAGAAATTCTCAATTGATCTAGCCTAAACAAACTTCTTTCATTTTTTTTTTCTTTTCATTTCTTCATGTCTTTTAATGATTTGAATTATGCACTATTTTTTTTTTGTTTTATGCAAAGTAGATATTTGTTTTTAAAATCAATTGGTTTGTGAAAGTTTAAATTTATGTGTTATTGATTTGAGAAATCTTAAATAATGTATAAACTATTAATGTGCATTGTAGGTGAATAATATGCATTATATGTGAATGATGAAAACTTATAGAAAATCGATGTCATACATTTGAAATAAAGTAGATGTTATGTAATGGTATATTAAGTATGAAAAAACAACGTTTTAACAAAAATTATCTACCTTCACAGATTATTTAAGTAACGTAAAATAAGATATTATTTGTGTGAGAGACTTTGAGAAAAGAGTGGATCTAGAGCATGATTTTATTTTATTTTATTTTTTAAAAAAAGTTTATATATTTGAGGATGTTACAAAAACATCCACTTAATAAATTAATATTTTTAATTATATATATATTTTTTAATTTAGGATATTATATTATCATAAGGGGTTGTTGAATGATTTTTTTTTCTGTTGTTCTTCCTTTTCAATACCCTTATGACATTGGTTGAGATTCATTTGGATATCATTACTGGGAATGAATCATTAAATGTGGAGAAGTATCAATGTATTTAGAAAATATTTTCACCATGGAAAATGTCCAGAGATTATTTTGGGTGGATTGAAGTAATTTTTTCGTTAGAGTGGTATTATATATAATATATTAATTGAAAGTTACTTAAAAATTTAACCATACTCAACTTTAACAATAAAAAAAATTACTATTTTGTTTATTGACATAATAAATTTTATTACGTACAATAGTAAACTTTTAATTTAAAAATATAAAATTGTAAGTTATTGTTTTTTTAATTTTTCTATTTCAAATAATTTTATGATGATGTGATACATTACGATTATAATCTTTCAATGACGCTGCTCTAAAAAAAGTTACATGTTATTATTATTTTTATCCGCAAAGAGTTAAATAAATGAAATTAAAACATTTTGGGAATGCTCAAAAAAATATTAATACAATTATCTTTAACTCAATTTTTTTTATAAAGGAAAATTTTATTTTCAAATTTTATATAAAAATAGAAAAATAAGATATAATCAATCAAATTCTTCAATAAATATTAATTATAAATATTTCATATCATGATTATAAGAAAAACATTTTTTTATATTTTTAGACAGATAGTGAGGGGAAGAGAGATAGAAGAAGAGATGAATATAGTATAGTTTATTGCCAAACTAGAATAAATTTTAGAGAAAATTAATTATGTGCTAACTCATAATTTTACATTATTATTATTTAATTACAAATCATCAGAGTAAATTTATTATATATAAACAAATGGTTTACGGTATATTTTTTTCATATCAATAATGCATAACATTTTTTTAATACAACATTTATATATAATAAAATAAAAGAAAACATTAACTATAAAAAAAAATGAAAGAAAGCATTAATTTAATATTCTTATTCTATTCTCAAATAAATCTTATCCAAAAGTAAGTGTATTGAAAAAAATTATGATGATAAGATTTAATATTTTCTCATTATTGGAGATTCATATGATTGAAAAATTATAATATTTAATATTATATAAATGGATATAAATCTTAAATCTAAATAGATTGTATTTTAATGAAAATTTGTTAATATTAACTATAAATCTTAAATCTTATTAAATAATATATATATATATATATATATATATATATATATATATTTCTTATGTATTACTCTATCCGTATATCTAGGATGTACTTGACCTTTCATTTAATAACCTATAGTTGTGAGAAGAATTCAATTACTAGTGAAGTTTCTTTTATTTGTTAACAAAAAAAGGAAAACATTGTTCATTAAAATTAAAAAAAAAATTGATGGTATTTTAAAAATTAAAAAACTAGTATATGCAAAAATAAAGAATATTTTATTAGTGGCATTGTCCTAATTATTGAAAAGATGCAGAGAGAGAGAGAGAGAGAGTCATGTGCGTATGAACAGAAGAAGCAATTAAAATAAGAAGAGTGATTAGAGAGGGCATAGAAATTGACTACTACTTCTACAGTATCTCTCATTAATATTCTTAGATAACTACGAAATCTCATACATTCATGTTTTTAATATTTAATAATTGATGCCTCATTTACCAGAAAGATTCCCCAAAGGAATGCGAAAGCACAAAAACACAGAAAATGATGGCTTATAGACACATCACATTTTCACTTTTCTCTTTCTTCCAACATTTTTTTTTATTTCTTTTTTAATACAACATTATTGTTAGCATATCTTTTAAATTAATTTTACTCAAATTTAACAAATTTACTTTATGACTTTCCTATCAAATAATATTTTTATCAATTTTCAATACATATATTATTTTCTGGTACTCGTATTATTTATTCATTCATAATAGATAAGAACAAATACATTTATATAATATATCAGCAATTAAATAACAACTCTACAGGTATCATTATCTAATTTTAAGAAATTAAAATATAAACTTATAAATATTACAATATCTTAATATAGTAGCTCCATCCAACATAATATTTTAACCACATTAATTTTAGAATATAATTGAGCTTTTCTATGACCACTCATAACAAAACAATCCCATATTTTTGGCAATTTCTTCTCCACCTCCATAGTTTCTTCTTGCACCTCTAAAATCTTTTAATTTTAAAACTATCTTTCGACAAAATATGCAGGTTTTTTATCAGTTTCAAATTATATAATTTGTAGACCTTCTAAATTCAAAAATTTTAAATACAAAATTATTTCGAATTTTAGAATTAAAAATTTTAAAATCCAGAAGAAAGAAAAGATGAGCGTGAATGAAAAAAGATTAAAAAAAAACATCTTCTATGGAGGTGAAGAAGAAAATCCCATAAATTTTTGCCATAGTTGAAAACTCTAGACCCAACGAGGGATAGGCAGTTTAATGGACTTAACCTTTGGACTAATCTTTGGAATTTTGGGCTATTTCTTTTTGTACCCCTACGGTTTCCCCTGCATCTCCATGAGGTTCATACAAGACAAAACTACCCCCCTTGTCCATGTGTTGTATCATGAAATGGAGAGAAACACCTGGATTCTACTTTAGCAACATGTTCTAAATAATTCGAAAGATATGTTTGAATTGTACAATAAAAAAGTTATATTTTTGTAATATGAAAATATCTTTTGAATTGTGTAATATAAAAGTATCTTCTAAATTGTGTTTTTCAAATTACAAAATTTAAAAGTTTTTTTTATACAAAATTTGACTTTTAAATTATTTAATCTAAAATATAACCTTAACTTCCAAATTATTGTTCCAGAATAATTCAATATATGTTTTTAAATTTCATAGCACAATCAAAAATGAACTTTAAACTAAAGGACTTAAGATGGTTAATTCTTCTTCCACCTCCATACCTTCTTGTGCCACTCTCATAACTTTTTTGTATTTCAAATATATCTTTTTTTAATATTTCGAATTACATAATCTAGAAGTCTTTTTCTAGATCATAATTAGCTTCCGGATTATGTAATCTGAAAGTTTTTTATGATTAACTTCTGGATTTCATAATCCAAAAGTCTTTTCTATACATAAGATTAACTTTTGGATTATGTAATCCAGAAGTCTTTTTTCAGATGTGTGATTAGCTTCTGGATTACATAATCCAGAAGCCTTTTCTAAATATATCCAAAATATATCCGGATGTGTGAGATTGACTTCCAGATTATGTAATCCAAAATATATCCGGATTACATAATCCATAGACTTATTTCAAATCCAAAAAAGAGTTCTGGATTTTATAAATCTAAAGAACACTTCTGGATCCAAAAACATCTTCCAAATTATGTATGGGAGTGACACAAAAAAGAATAAAACGGTATTTTCACATTTAGTATGGGGTAGCGCAAGAAGGTATGGAGGTGTAGGAAGAAAGACTCTTTTAATATTTATAAAAAGCATGTGGGTGTAGGGAGTGCAAAAAAAATTCTAGAATTTTGAAGCCTACAATTTATATATGAGCCACATTGCGTACCCAAAAGAGAAGGGAATTTTATTTGCACCCCTATAATTTCCTTATCGCTCCATAAAAATAAAAATTCTCACTTGCTCTTTTGTTCTATGAAAAAGTGATGTTTGAATTCTACTGTCTAGAAGTCATTTTTATATGAAATAATTTTTTTAATTGCCCAATTTAAAATTTATTTTTTTCATAAAAGTAAACTTTCAAATTACACAATTAAAAATTATTTTTTACTTATACACCGTACAACCTAAAAACTTTTTAATTTGCGATTCTTTAACCATCTCCATAGATGTGCTTATGGAAACAATGGTGTTAAAGGAAATGACCTAAAAAGAAAACTCAAACCAAACCAAGAATCAGATCCCACACAAATTTTGGTACAAATAGAATTAGATTTTTAAGTATTGAAAAATTTGTTTCTTTTTTTCTTTCTTAAATTTCCAAGTTTGGAAACTTGTAAATAGGTGTTATATCGCATCACATCCATAATCATTCGGATATTATATGGATACTTCAAATATTTTTCAATCTTTATTTTTTCAACTTTGAAAACAGTATTATTTAGAATTCTACAATAATTAGTAATTCTTTTCATATATTCTACAGTAATTTTTAAACTTTGAAAACACTATTATTTCATTTTTAAGACAATTTTTTTTTCTATTAAGTTTAAATGTTTTACCAAAAAAAATTGTAACTGTCTTATAAGTAGAAGTAGTTCCAAAGTTTATTTTTTAATTTTTAGAGTTTAAGATTTAGGGTTTAGGGGTTAAATTTAAAAATTGGACATTAAAGCCTTGAGAATATGATTCATTTAATATATGCATATTTATTACAGATTACATAAATGGTATATTTTTATAGAAGTATATTTTACATATATTATTCTACTAATAATTTTAAAAAATAGTTTATTTTTATTTTGATCCGTTCTTTGGGTTAAAATTACAAAATAAAAATGATGTTGAATTAAAATTGATATAGTTATCTATAAATGAGCAAAAGAAGGTAAGTTGAAGTTGAGTTTTTTTTAGCAAGTGAAAGTTATGTTTTTAATTATGTTGTTTATGAGAACATAGATTGTTTTGGTTTGACGTGGTGATTGCAATTATGTAATTCAGTAGCCTTTTATGGGTTTGATTTGATCCATGATTATGAAAGAGTTTATGTTGATGGTGTGTTTTAGCTATATGTTTGTGTTGTGGCCATATAATGATGTAATATATTCCTTCCTTTAGAAGCAAACTCTTATGTGCTTCTCATCATTCTCTTTAATAGCAAAATCACTAAATCACATTAATATTTATTTAGTTATACTTTCTAAGATTAGATAGAGTCTTTAATCATATACAAGTTTTATATTTAGTATTTTAGTAAGTTCTTAAGAGAAGAAAAATAAATATATATGTATAAGAACTGTAAATAATTATTTTAAAAATTATGAAACTTTAATTGATTAATAGTATAGAAATATTTAGTGTGAAAGTATATATTTATTACGCTCTTAATGAAAACTCTCAGTGCCTCCTTTTGGTGCAAAATTTAATCATTAAAATGAAGTTTTTTGTGCTATAATTTCAATTATTTTGCAAGATCATGTTTAGTGGCAGAACTCACCTTTTCACTAAACCCATATTAATTTCCCTTTTGAAAACTGAAAATCAAACCCACTTCATTTCTTATGATCAAGCTTACAAATCTAAACCCACCTAATCATTGCTATCAAATCCAACAAAAAAATAAATAAATACATACATTAGGAAAATTAGATACAATAACTCTTTCCATGTATTTAATATTGTTAATTAAATTACAAATTCTTATTAGATCAAGTTTACAAGTTTATATAAATTTTTAAAAATATTTAATATTTTCTTAAAGAAGTTGAATTTAACATATAATATTTAAAAAATAAAAATAAATAGATTTTCACTATAACATTACATAACTAAAAAATATTTAATATCTGAATTAATTATAGTCAATATATACAAAGACTTATCAAATGGAGTGACTTAAGGAACTAATATTTGGCAAAATTCTTTGATTGCCGACCAAACTACCTTATTGTTTTTGATCTTTTCAGTTGTTTGAATGTTTCTATTGACACTTGTATAGTTTTAACAATGTATGTCGAACAATCATTAGGACTAAGATCCTTTGGAAATCACTCGGGCTTTTGAATTGCTTTACAATTTTGAATGTTGAGTGTATCCTTGAATCACTATAACTTAAATAAGTTGAGTCTTTAACATATTGAATGCCGACTTGATACTGGGATCAATATGATTTAAGTAACGAGATTTAGATAAGTTGAACACCAACCAGACGTTGAGGATTGTCATTTTAAGACAATTTCCTTAATCGAAGCAAACTTTATTTTAACTGTTCGAGATTGTCTTGGAGACAAAACTTTCTTAGATGAAGGGTGTAGATTTAGGACATTAGTAGGGATTGCCGTTTTAAGACAAAACTTCCTTAACCGTATTGGCGCATTACGCGTTCGTTTGAAAAGAACTACTAATTGTTAAGTTCGTTAAGGAAATCAACAAACTTTCCATATTCTTCTTGGTGGTGTATTGATCAATTTAACTGTTTGACAAATATTGAAAAGTAAAACGCAGTTTAAAGAACAGTTTGCCGGTGGGCTGTTAATAAGGAACAATTGGTTTATGGTCTGTACACAGTTCTGGGTTGGAAAAGAGTTGTTTCTAATTTTAGGGCATTTTAGGTGATATTGGTTAGGGGTTTTTTTACTTTGTTTTCTCTATTTTGTGCAGTGATGTTGTTTGTTTGATACTCTTTTTGGTGGAGATAGTTAAAAAGCTTGAAGAATAGGAAATGTTTTTTTTGTCTTTGTATGAATATCATCAACGGGGAGGTGGAATACCAACTGCACTCATCCCCAAAAACTTGCAAGTTTTGGTATAAGGGGCCTTTATATAGAGAGACTGGGAGAAGAAAAATTTACAATGTAATCTCAATTTTATGACTGGCTGGAAAAGAAGAACATGTAATGTCATTTTAAAGTTGTATGAGGCTCTATTGGAGTTTTGGAAGTATATATGATTGAGACTTCTTTAAGATATATATGATTCTACCCTAAATTATTTTGCTCAGTAGGGCTTTGATGTTTTGGAGGTACTTAACTTTTTTTTTAATAAGGATTAAAGCATCTTTTAAATACTTCAATTAATTTAATTTATTTTTGACTAATAAAAAATTATATTTTCATTTTTATTAAACTCTAAACTAGAGAATACAGATTTGATTTTTTTTAAAATCACAATTAACTTCTTTTTTTCTTCTTCTAATATTTACATTTATAAAATAATTTTATTAAATTTTTATTCTATAATAATTTTAAAGTATCCATGGTATGGGTTGACACGTGTGGATATATAATTATTAATAGTAACTTTTAAACGAATATTCATACCCATCACATGAACAATTAAGTTTTTTGAAATTTTAGTTAATTTTTTTAAAATATAAATCCTAATATTTATAGGTAATAATATTTTTTAAAAACCAAAAATTTATATTTTCAGGAAGCTTTATGTTTTTTTTGTTGTAAAGTTCTTTAAATTTGACAAACAAATTTGTCTATTTGTATAATAATGTAATATTATAAATTATATATATAGTTATTAATAAATCTCTTTGGATATAAGATTTTTCTCTGTTCTCTCTCATCCAAAGGGATTTGGTGCAGTTAGGGTTTGTATGGGTGGTCGTTCATTCTCCAGCTTGGTGGTGGACGGTGGTGGCGCAGGGGTCGTGGGTGTTGGTTTGTGGCAGCGTAGTAGTCTGCCGAGACGCTGGTGGTGACACGGTGACTCTCTACATCTGCATCCAAGGTGTATTGTTTCCTTAAATTTCTTCTTGGAAATTCTATTGCACACAACCAAAGTTGCCACCTTTTTCATGTCGCCAGTTCTAATTTGTGATAAAGTCATGAATTTTATCGAAATTTGTGGTAAAGTCACGATTTTTATCAATATTTGTATTAAAGTCAAGATTTTTAGGTGGTGTGGCCAGTGGGACGGTGGCAGCTGGCGTGGGCTGGTCGACAGCTTGTTAGCCTTTGAGAATGGCGGAGGGCTCTACAGGTTTCCTCATCCCATGGGCTTGTTTGATGGACTGAGAAGTGTTCCCTAATAAGAAAGCGTATGTTATGTCAGGCTTTGGGAAATACATGTGACATTCCTTTGTCCCAACTACCTACTCATTGTATTAAGGGAGACATGGTTGTTGTCCAGGTTGATGAGGCAGATTACTTGGCTGGTCTTGAGGATTGCAAGACCCATTTACATGGTCGAATTATTCTATATAAGGGGGATAAACCTCTCACTCACCTTGATTTAACTAAAAAGTTGTAGCCGCTGTGGAAGACTCTTGAATCGTGGAAAACAATTCCTCTTGGGAAGGGTTTCTATGAGTTTGAGTTCGTTTCTTTAGAAGACATGCGATGGGTCCCTCGGGATGGGTTCATTGTAGTTATCTTCAAGTTTCTTGAGATTGTTTGCCTGGACAAAAGACTTTATTCCAACTACTATGAAGAGTACTAAAACTCAGGTCTGGGTTAGAATCTACCATTTGCTTTTGGAATATTGGAGACCAAGGGCGATATTTTCCAAAACCAGAGGTCTTGGTACTCCTTTGTCTTTGGATGATCATACCATGAGAAAGAATAGCGGTTTGTTTGCTAGAGCGTTGTTGGATATAGATTTGTTGTCCCCTCTTCCCGATCACCTCTTGGTTGAATGTCCAGACTTTTCTTTTGTAGTTGATGTGGAATATGAATGGCTCCCTCCATTTTGCTCTCACTGTAAGATGATTGGGCATGAGCTTGCTCAGTGTCACGTGATTCATGATCAGACTCGTGTTCCTGGACCTCAACATAAACCTTCTCAAAAGACAACTCCTGATGAACGTGAATAGGGGAGGGTCGCGGTTCCTAAACAACGTAAAGAGTATCGGAAGAAAGATCCCCAGCCGAAGCTCATGGAAGGCCCTATTGATAAATTTACAACTGATGCTCCTGGCAGGGCTAATGCAGGGTCACTCTTGGGTCACCTTGCTTCTGTTAAAATAGATGGAGGGGAGGATGATTTTGCAGATATGCCTCCTCTCGAGGATGCCTCGGATCATGATAGGTTTTCACCCAGGCAGGGGTTGTTCATTCCCACTTTGGATATTTCAGAACCGGGGATGGTAAGGAATTCACGTGTTGTTATGCAAGCCAAGGGCTCAGAGTCACAACTTGTAGCATTCAGTTACGACTCCTATTGACGATCATCATGTGGAGGTCTCTGCTTTTGTGGTTGTACCATCTCTGTCGCGTCTTACCTCTCCTCGGAGGGATAAATCACATGGGGATACTAAAGTACCAATTAAGACTCCTATTGATGGCCATCATGTGGAAGTCTTTGCTATTGTGACAGTACTATCTCTGTTGCGTTATACCTCCCCTCGGAAGGCTAAATCTCTTAGGGATGTTAAAGCATTACTCCTCGATAATGATATGTTGGTCCTACAAAATCACTTTTCCTCTCTTGATGGTTTGGAAACTACAGATGTGGGAGGTGCTCCTCATATTGGTACGTCAATTATTCTGACTACCATTGTTGAATTTAATTCTGACTATATCACTGTTGAAAATTGGGTTGTCTCCAAATTTTGGGTTGATCCTAATGAGATGTAGGAGCATGCTAGTGATACTTGGGAGGAAATAGTTCGCACTAAAAGAAAACCAGGGAGACCACCTAAGGGGACTGGTAAATCCAAAAAAACGGCTAAGGCAGTTCTCTCTACAATGTCACAATGTAGGTTTCTTCATTTTCTGGAATGTTAGAGGACTGAGAAACCACAAAACTTTGAATATGTTGATTAGTTTACTTAAACTACATAAACCCCTTCTGGTATTTCTTGATGAACCTATAATGTTGTACACTGATGTTTTCGAAGTCCTTTTCAAATCTGTTAATATGTATTTGGTGGCTACGTCTCCTATTGTTAATAAAGCTGCTAAGATTTGGTGTTTGTCAGTTCCTAATCTTGTCCAAAATTTCTTGGTCATGATCAGTTTGTTTCTGTAACTTGCCTTCTGCATGATAAATGTTTTAGCTTTGCAAGTGTTTATGGTGCTAACACATACTTGGTTAGACAATTTTTTTTAGGGATCTTAGTTTCTTCACAGAGCCTTGGTGTATTCTGGGAGATGTTAATGTTGTGCTCTCGGCTGATGACTGCAAAGAAGGTGGCTCCTAATTAGGTTTCTTGTAGTGAATTTCTTGATTGGATTAATACTAATGATCTTTCTTGCATGTCTTTTACTGGATCTTGTTATACTTGGTGTAATGGAAGGAGAGGGTTGCATAGAATTCATAGAAGACTGGATAGGGCTTTATGTAATGGAGTGTGTATGAATGAATGAGATTCTTGTACTATTAGGTTCTTGTTAAAAATTGTTCTGATCATTCCCCTATTCTTGCTAGTCTTGCTAGTAATTCTTTAAGGAAGGTTAGCAATTTTCGTTTCTTTTCTATGTGGCTTCAGGAGACTTCATGTATGAAGCTTATTCATGATTCTTGGGCTAATAAGGTTGTTAGTTGTCATATGTTTATTTTGCAACATAAGTTAAAAAGGTTGAAAATTGAGCTCCGAGACTGAAATAAAAATTCTTTTGGTAATGTTCACAATGCAGTTCTTCTTAAGAAATGTCTCCTCCTTGGTATTCAACAAAACTTAGAGATTGCTAGTTTGTCTGATATTCATGGGCTTCTTTGTCAAGAAAAGATTGCTAAGGAGGAACTTGATCATGTTCTTCACTGTCAATATTTATTTCTTAGTAGAGGTATCTCTAAGCTTGTGAATGATAACAAAATTCTATTTATGGCTAGCCCGCAAGGTTATCTCAGTCTCTCTCATTTTTTATATGGTGATGACATATTTGTTTTATGTAGGGAAAAAAAATAAGTCTCTTAGAAATTTGAGTATTTTTCTTAAAATATATGGTGATTTTTCTGGTCAATATGTTAATAATTCTAAGAGTAGTTTTTTCACCATGGATAATTTTGCAAGATTTGTCACCAAAATTCAACGTATTTTTTTCTTGTAGTCATGGTTATTTGCCTTTCATTTATTTAGGAGTGCCTATCCTTGTTGGTTCTCCAAAGTGTAGATTTCTTCAACCTTTGGTTGATAAAGTCAAATTGAAGCTAGCATCATGGAAAGGTAAATCTCTTAGCATGATGGGTCGAATTCAGTTGGTTAATACGGTGAATACTGGATTTCTAGCTTATAGCTTTAATATGTATAAATGGCATGTTTCACTTCTTAAGCAAGTTGAGTAGTGGTGTCAAAATTTTATTTAGACCGTGAAAAAATGCATAGTTACTGTGAATTGGGATAAGATTTGTTCTCCTTTTGAGAATGGAGGTTTGAAGATTATTCATCTTCATCATGAAAATAATGCATATCTTCTTAAGCTTGCTTGGAACTTTGCTTATAACAACAGGCATTGGTCTTTTCTCTTGAAAGTCATGGTTCTTAAATCAAAATACGAGTTTAGAAAGGTTTATAGATCTTCCTCTCTTTGTGATGTGAGTTGATTTTAAGATTACACACTTTATGGGTTGCACTTTGTCTATGGTTTTTTTTTTTTTTTTAAGTAGAATGTGGTGAGAAACCCAAAGAAGATTCCCATTGGACACGAACTTAACCAAGTGGTTAAGTTAGTGTAAATAATCACTTCTAGATGGCAAAGAGAAAACACAATTATATGGTGATGATGATGAAGAGGTGAAAAATTGAAGCATATAATGGAAAGCAACAAGATGGAAAAACCAAAAAGGAAAAGAAGAACACAAGAATATAAGAGGAATGGAAATGGTGCAAGGAAGGAAGAGATGAAGAGATAGAGGAAGCTTATGGATGATGATGGTGGTCATGCCGGAGTGGTGGGAGACTCCAAGATGAGTGGTGAAGAGTCGCCATTTGTAGTGCATAAACACCCAAGATAAGACCCACAAAAAGAGAGCACTCAAGACTCACTCAACACTCTGACAAAGTTTCTTTTCTATTCAAAATTCAATGTGTGAAATACATGAGGCAAGACACTTTGTTTATAGGAGAAAATGTCTTGGAGAACAAGATAAAGGGGTAGGGGTGTCATTTTTTATAAGCCTTCTAGAAGGTAGGTCAAAGAAACCCTAAACCTAGAAGCACTTGTCATGAAAGGTAGGCTTGGCATAAGTCCAAATTACTAAGCACACCCTACTCAAATTACTAAGAACACCTTATTCTAGTTTATTTGAACCTAATTTACTGAAATTACAAATAAAGAAACTAGCTGATGCTCAGGTCCCATCACATGGGCTCTGCTCTTGGTGATTCTCTGAGGAATGATAGGCTCTGCGGTACTAGCTAGTGGATGGTCCTGACCTATCCCTAAATCATGTCTCATGCTCCAGGTCATTCTTCTGGAAGGTTGGGCTTGGTTTGGCCTGGAATTAAGAATTTTTATTCTACTATACTTGATTATACTTCTTGGATTGTTGGTACAAGTACTTTTATTAATTTCGCTAATGATAAATGGTGTTCTACTACTTATTTAGAAAATATTGTAGGGTTATCTGAGGGTGCTAGCTTTCCGGATACAATCTCTCAAATTTGGATAGGTTGTGATTGGAATATTCCATTGTCTTTACAGCAGATGCCTCATTTTTTTAATCATATCATGGTTAGGGAGGAACATGATATTCCTAACATATCACCTTCACAAGGTAACTCATAATCTTCCTCACTTTGGCTTTTTGAAGAGGTAGGGAAGCTAGATCTTGAGGATTGGGAACTATGTTCACTCACTACAACTCCCCCTTTACCATCATTGTTCTTTTGGTTGGACAATTGGCAGCTATGTGCCCAAAACCTAAACAATTAAAACATTTTGTACTTGAGGTTTTGGTGGGTGACTTAGGGGTAAAGGTGGAAGGTTTGTCTTTAGAATCTCTATGAAGAGAAGTGGTTTCTTTTGAAAAATTGGAAGGAAAAGTTTTTGTAGAAATTTTGTTTTTATCCTTCCATGAATATTTGTAGAATCCATCATTATGAGCATTTTTGAAATTTGTTTTCTTCAAAAGTTGTGATTCCACTTTGATGTCTAGGTGAACCAATTTCTCTAAAGAAGAGTACTCATACAACTCTACAATATCTTGAATTTCTCTCCTTAAACCACTCACAAACCCAGTTATCTTTGACTCTTTACTATCATGCATATTAATTTTAGTCAAAGTGGTTTCTAAGTCCTTAAAATATTCATCTACCATCCTAGGTCCTTAATGAAGCCGTTGGAGCTTCAACAAGAGTTCCTTCCTATAATTAGGAGGAACAAACCGCACGCGCATGCATTCCTTTAAATCATACCAAGAGACCACGATTGACCTCTTGTTCAAACCAATGTCCATTACAACTTGATGCCACCATTGACATAGTCTACAAACTTTAGGGATGCTAACTTAACTTTTTGGTCCTCTTCGACCTCATACACATTAACGACTTTTTCTACTTTAGCTTCCCATCCTAAATACAAATTGGGGTCACTTTCCCCATTAAAACTAGGTAATTTAACAAAAGGAAAAGAAGGATTTGGTGGTTGGTGTTGATGGCACCTCTCTTCAAAGTTGTGTACTCTCCAGTCTTGTTCTTCTTCTTGACTCTCATAGTGCATATAATTTCTAGTAGCTCTTCTAGGCTACCATCTCCTTTCTCTAGCTTTCCTCTCTTGAGCATCTTATAATCTTTGCATTCTTTCCACTAGTTGCCTCATTTCCTCTTCTTTGTGGGCCAAGCTTCTCTTGGCATCCACACGCTCCCCCATAAGATGTGCTCTTATAGGAGATTGTGGCTTTGAAGACTCTCCAGAAGATAAATGAGCCATGATTGTGCACAAAAGAAAGCAAAAAATTGGTGAAATAAAAATTTAACCCACACACTCACTTGTATCACTCGACTATTTAGTAAAGGAGGAAAAAGTTTTAATTCACTCAAGAAAGATTTGCACTCTAAAAAGGTTTACCCTTGGTAGGAACACTTCAAGTAAAAAAGGTCAAAGCTCTTAACACTTTCTCACCAAAAAACCCTTAACAAAACTTAAGAAAGATTTGCATACAAGCAAGAAAAGATAAAAGAAAGAAAGCTAAACCAAAGTAGAATTTAAAGGATGACAAAACTTTGAACAAGACAAACAAGAAAAACACTTATGAAGACTCAAAGAAACTTACTTAAACTTTTAACTATGAAGTTTTGATTTTCTTAGAAATTTTAAAAGCAAGAAGGATAAAATTCCACAAATATGAAAACAATTTGCCACAAAGAAAGAATCTTCTTTAGTAATTGAACTTTGAAATGTGAATGCACTCAAATTGTTTCTTTTGTCTTTTGTTCTATGGATTCAATACTTCCACATTTTTTTATCATGTATATTTTAACTTCACTTTTCAATTTTCACAAATAGCTTGGGATTCAATTCATATGATCACTTGAATTCTTTGTTTGGATCTAAATCAACTTCTACTCAAACAAATTCTAATTGATTTTTTGTTCTTCACAATTAAAAATAAATATAAGCAGAATGAATTTAAGACTCCTAGAACACTAAGAACGCAAGACTCAAGCAAAAGAGGTAAGGAAAAAAAATTGACAAAAAAAATCAAAAGCAGAATTTAGAGTGCTTAATGAATAAAAAGCCAAAATGTAAATGAAAAGAATTTTAAGACGGAATTGAAAGATGCTAAATGCAAAGCAGAATTTAAATTGTAGGAAAATAAAAGCAAAATTGAAATGTGCTGGAATTTTTAAAACAGAAAAATCAACTAAAAAGATAAGCACAAGTTAAAACCATGCTCTGATTACCACATGATGTGAGTTGATTTTAAGATTGGACATTTTATGGGTTGCACTTTGTTTATGGTTTTTTATTTTTAAGCAGAATATGGCGAGAAACCTAAAGAAGATTCCCACTAGACACGAACTTAACCAAGTGGTTAAGTTAGTGTGAAGGTTCACTTCTAGAGGGCAAAGAGAAAACACAATTATATGGTGATGATGATGAAGAGGTGAATAATTAAAGCATATAATGGAAAGGAACAAGATGGAAAAACCAAAAAGGAAAAGAAAAACACAAGAATATAAGAGGAATGAAAATGGTAAAAGGAAGGAAAAGATGAAGAAATAGAGGAAGCTTATGGATGATGATGGTGGTCATGCCACTTGGAGTGGTGGGAGACTCCAAGATGAGTGGTGAAGAGCCGCCACTTGCATTGCACAAAACACCCAAGATAAGACCCAAAAAAGAGAAAACTCAAGACTCACTCAACACTTTGACAAAGTTTCTTTTCTATTCAAAATTCAATGTGTGAAATACATGAGGTAAGACACTCTATTTGTAGGAGAGAGTGTCTTGGAGAACAAGATAGAGGGGTAGGGGTGTCATTTGTGAGAAGCCTTTTAGAAGGTAGGTCAAAGAAAACCTAAACCTAGAAGCACTTGTCATGAAAGGTAGACTTGGCACAAGCCCAAATTACTTAGCACACCCTACTCAAATTACTAAGAACACCCTACTCAAATTACTAAGCACACCTTACTCTAGTTTATTTTAACCTAATCTATTGAAATTACAAATAAGGAAACTAGTTGATGTTTCGCTCCCATCACATGGGCTCTGCTTCTGGTGATTCTCTGAGGAATGATAGGCTGTAAGGCACTAGCTAGTGGATGGTCCTGACCTAGCCCTGGATCATGTGTCATGCTCTGGGTCATCCTTTTGGAATGTTGGGCTTGGCCAGGGGATGCTTTATCTTTCAGGTCTTCATCACTTTGGCCTGGAATTAAGAAGTTTTGTTCTATTATACTTGATATATACTTATTGGATTGTTGGTACATGTACTTTTTGTTGAACCAAGTGGTGTTCAAGCTTTGAAGAATCCAAACCTTTTGAAGGATGTTGAAGCCTTGGCTGTGCTTGTTGTTGCTGTGCTGGTTTAGTCTAGTTCTGGGGTAGTTTGAATGTTGTAATCCACCCTTTGATTAAATCTAAAGCATAGGCATTCTCAATCTTTTTGAAAGTAAAATGTTTTTGAAACAGAGTTAAAACAATCGATTGTTTTGTCGAAACAACCGATTGTTTACACTTAGATGTTTTGAGAAAAGATTTGAAAACTGATTTTCAAATGGTTAAGCTGTTAAAACAAAAACAACTGATTGATTCGAGGAAACAACCGATTGTTTGTTTTGGGACCATAACAGAAAAACTGTTTTATCTTTGACTGAGCTTTAAATGATTTAACTGCTTACGCTCCAGTCATTAAATGCT
>Ga0123342_1002997_pt1 | contig 27571 bp, 14 predicted proteins | sample Turbeawhitnodule_FD_89960 | JGI IMG/M metagenome (GOLD analysis project Ga0123342, IMG submission 89960) | Root nodule microbial communities of legume samples collected from Mexico - Turtle bean Mexico white nodule | ecosystem: Host-associated > Plants > Roots > Nodule | place: Mexico: Nepantla... | reverse complement strand
AAAACAAAAAAAAAAAAAAAAAAAAAAAAAAAAAAAAAAAAAAAAAAAAAAAAAAAAAAAAAAAAAAAAAAAAAAAAAAAAAATATATATATATATATATATATATATATACTACAAGAAAATCATTAAATAGAAACTAATTTTTAGAAACCAAAATAATTAGTTACAATAATAACTAAAGTAGAGACCATTTTAGAAACTAAAACAAAAATTGGTTTCTAAATTAGTTTCTAAATTTAGTCTCTAAAACCTTGGTTGCTAATTAGAGACCAATTTAAAAACTATTTAACATTAATAGAAACTAATTTAGAAACCAATTTTTGTTTTAGTTTCTAAAATGGTCTCTAATTTAGTTACTATTGCAACTAATTATTTTGGTCTCTAAAAATTGGTTTCTATTTCATGATTTTCTTGTAGTATATATATATATAAATAAAAAAATGTATACTACAAGAAAATCATGAAATAGAAATTAATTTTTTTAAAAAAATAATTAGTTACTATAGTAACTAAATTAGAGACCTTAGAAATTAAAAAAATAGTTTTTAAATTAGTTTGTATTAGTATTAAATAGTTTCTAAATTGGTATGTAATTAACTATCAAAGTTTTAACTACCAATTATTTAGATTATAAATTTAATAGAAAAATCTTGGTAACTAATTAAATACCAATTTAAAAACCAGAAGTTTTTTTAATTTTTAAAATGATCTCTAATTTAATGATTATAGCAAGTAATTTTTTTTGTCTTTAAAATTAGTTTTTATTTCATGTTTAAAATTAGTTTTTATTTCATGATTTTCTTAGAGTAATAATAAATTTGTTTTGTTTTATATCAGAAGGTTAAAGACAATGTTTTGAACTGTTTGAATCTATACACTGAGATGAAACTTATGAAAACATAATTAAAAAGAAATGGTCATATTTTGGTAAGAAAAAAAAATGAAGATGATATATATAAGCTTAGACAATTAAGATTAGATTAAAAGTAGGCGTGCATGAAGATGTTATTGGTGAAAAGAAACCAAATTTAGAAAGAGATAAGAAGAAGTGTGAAAAAAGAAAATGTTGCGTAGTGTTGATTCGGTCATATATAGTCATATCAAAAAGACCATACAGAGACACAGTTGAAACAGTATATATCTTTCTACATATTGACCAACCACCATATTCGTGTTCATTCATAAACACATCATAGAAGGAAATTGCATTTTGGTATATATTCCAAAATATATATATAGCTATTTTGAAGAATCTCATGATGAGAAAGTAGAAAGGTTTAGTTTTGTGGCGAACCTTATGCATTATGACTTGAACTAGGGAACCCTAATAAGTGCTCAGAGGAATGCAACAACTAATCAACACTCACTCACTACTTCATCATTATTCCAACTTTATTCATTTCAACAATGGATCAATATTTTTCTCATGTTATAAAATATCATCATAAAGAGTAAAATTTGTATTGTTTCCAATTTGACAGCAACACTCTATAGAGTAGTGCATTTCCAGTTCTTGGATCATTAAAATTTGTGATAAGCATCTTCTCAATAATGGAAGATAAGGCGCACTCTCCAATGGGGGATGATGCGATTAGATCACACAGCAAAACTCAGTCAAATCAATATACCAAACTTTTACCAGTTAAGACCATGCATCATCATCAACAATTATATCTGAAAAACCATTATATAACCATCCACTACTACATCAAATCAGTGCTCATTTCAATTTCTTTTTTATTATAAAAATTATTTTTTATACTCAGAAATCTTTTCATCAAATTATTTTTTATTATAGAAGCCTACTATGCCTTCATCTACACTAGCTGCTTTGTATTACATTATCCTTCTATAATCTCACATTTTCCTTTTTACACTTCTTATTTCACTCAAGGTTATAGAAAAAACATAAAAAAATTTGTAAATAAAGTCTTGTTTTGACATTATGAGTTGATAGTGAAGCACTATATAAGATAACACATTTAGAAATAAAAATATAATTAATGTCTCCCTTTTATTTGTTGTCTGATAAATGTGAAAGACGAAAAGACATACTACCAGCATAAGACCTACGTGGGACAAACTGTGTACTAAGATCTGCGTTGACCACTATGTGGAAAATCAGATAAGACTCGTTTTTAGGCATTCCCAATAACATTTTCTTTTACATTATTCATTTTGCATTCAATTTTACACTTTTTTTCTGTTATATTAGCAAAAAGAATATAATATAAAAAGAGTGTAAAACTCCGAAATCAATGTAAAAAAAATAAGGGATTAAATATTTTTTATTTAAATTATAAAGGTTGTGTTAATTATTTTTTTTTGAAAAATCCTTCAATAAATAAAAATTTATGCTAGACCACACATACTGTAACTCACTGTGAAGTTTGAATTTACTTTAATTGTATTAAAACCAAACTGACTTAAACTTATTTAAAGTCAAGTCATTTTTAATAATTTATATTGGATTAGATGGAGGATTGTATATTGTGTTGGACTTAATTATTTTAACAATCTTATTGGGAATGTTACGATAGTAGAGTGATAGCATAAATAATCCACCCTTCAGAAAAGCTAATGGAGTTGTTGTAATGTTACTTTAGTGTTATATTGGAGTAAAAGATAAGCATAGAATATAATTTTCACAACTTAGGTAAGAATCTAATTGAGTATGTCAAAGTAGCTTTCATTTTATACCTTCCCTTTTTCTTTTCTTTTTTCTTCCTCTTTTGGTATTAACCTAGGATCGAATGGTCACTATGTTTGTGCACCAAAATGAAATTTTCAAGGATTAAATTATGTTACTAAAAGTTAATGACATATTACAAATAAACAAACACTATTGAAAATTTATAATCATTTTCTTATAACAAATAAAATACGTGATTACTTTATTAGAAGTTAAATTAAAATAATATTTTTAATGCATTGCAGAAAAAATGAAAACCTATTAAAATAGAGGTCCCACCGAGATTTGAACTCGGGTTACTGGATTCAGAGTCCAATGTCCTAACCACTAGACCATGGGACCATTTGTACTATTAGATAATAATTATTAATGTGACTTTTAAAATTGTTCCTTTTACATTAATATATATTATTCTATTTATACAGATCTCATGTATTTCATTTTGAAATGCTTGGATTCTAATTCTTTCAGAGATAACACCAACATTTAATAAGAATGCGAAATATCAAAATAATAAAAGATTTATGTTGATTTTATGTAAGACTATTGCTTTACATATATATTTTATTATAAAATATTATATGTAAAATTAAATATTACATAAATTTATTTAATAATTTTAAATTATTTAATTATATTATTAATAATAATATATAATTATAAATAATAAAATAAAATTATAATATTAACAAATAGATTAAAATTTTAGAAAAAAGAATTTCTCATTAAAATTCAAGAAGTAGTCCACATTAATTGCGTTTGGACCCTACTGTATCAATAGAAATAAATAATTAATCCATCATTTTTAAGTCTTATCTATTATCTATTAACTTGAAACATGCACATGAGAAACAGAAAGAAATATATATAATAATAAATGTGTTTTTAATATATTTAATAAATTGATTTTATTTAAGACAAAAATATTTTTAATATTTTTTTATTAAAAATATAAGTAATAATAAATATTATATATTAAAAAATTTAATTAGTTCAAACTTAAAAAAAATCATAATAAATATTTTAAAAAATCATAATAAGTACAGTTGATTAGAGAGAAAGAAAGAAGAGGAAATAGAAACATGGAGGGTAAATGAAGCTTAATTTTAAAAGCATGAAGAACAAAATAAAGTTTTACTATATTTGTATAATTTAACCTAAAAATAATTAAAAAATTACGAATTAAAGCAATAAAGACTGTAAAAGGAAAAAGATGTTAACTATCTATCTATACTATTTACAATGAGCACAACAATTTCTATGTTTCTGTCTATGTTACTACTCTCAACAACCTATACAAATGTTAACGACTAAACCAAAATTTCAAGGTAAATTGAATCATCTCTCCAACTATAAAGACAATTCATATAATCTTTTCTTTGTCAAGTGTCAACAGAGGCCAGGCTAAAAAAATTTCAGCACCCTGTTTCTTCTGCTGCCACCAAAAACCAACCCACTGAAGCCTGCTCCCACGAAAAAAAATTGCCAATCCAAAAAATTAAAATTATATCTGTGTATATATTTCTAATCACATCATGAACAAGTATTTTAGATCATCCACTGTAAGGCGACTTTGGCGACCACCAGTTCCATCCTCTCCAAAGGCAGACGCAACCATTTTTCGCTTTTTTTGCTGCAAGTACATATATAGAAGAAAGCAAAGATTTTCTAGCATGAGCAAATTGTATAAGCCCAAATAAGTACTAGACAAATAAATATTTTCGCTTTTTTTGCTGCAAGTACATATATAGAAGAAAGCAAAGATTTTCTAGCATGAGCAAATTGTATAAGCCCAAATAAGTACTAGACAAATAAATATTTTAAACAATCAAGAAAAATATTCATCCAAAGATACATAAACTAATGTAGCCTTTATAACCATACCATAATGCAGCAAGACTATTGCATTGGGTATCCTTTTTCATATACTCAATGATTGTAATTAAATCGTGATTGTTTGCGAGGCAGCCAAAAGAAAATACCTGCAGAGCTAAAATACGGTCTTCAACTGTATCTCTAACAGTTAACCGTAAGACTGTGACAGGACGGGTCTGTCCTATACGATGCGCTCTGTCTATAGCCTGATCTTCAGTTGTAGGATTCCACCAAAGATCTAGCATAAGAACATGGCAGGCAGCAACCATATTCAGACCAAGACTAGCAGCCTTCAAAGACATAATCATAACTGAAACCTGCAAAGGACCAGATATAGATCATACTGAACATTACATTCAACACAGAAAAATAACCAAATAATACCATCTCACAAATAATATTAAATAAAGTAATCAAAGCCATTTCCCACTTGCTGGGCTTGACTATTCTACAAACCTCAGGGAGGTTGTTAAAATCTTTAACAGCTTTATCCCTTGCAGAAACAGACATTGTTCCATCAAGTCTTCTATACTGAATTGAAGAATTCTTAAGACATGCTTCAAGTAAATCAAGCATCCTGGTCCACTGAGAAAACACTATAGCTTTCTCACCACCAACTGAATTATTAGAGATTCTCTCTGACACATTTTGATTCTCAGGGAATTCGTTTGAGGATTTCAATCGGTCAGCACAAGATGAGCTCCCGAGGCCATCAGTAGTTTCGCCAGGAGTGCTCTGCACAGAATTGCTTTGGAGAGAACAGCATTGTGGTTTAGACAAAGAAAGTAACACCTCAAGTGCAGCCCTAATTTTTGAAGAATTATATGGATGACTATCAGAACAAAACTCAGATTCATCCACTTCACAACCAGAGTAACCAGGCAAATTATTACAAGCCTGATCAGAAAAAGAACTATTCAATGTGACTTTGGAGAACACTGAAGACATGCTTAGTCTAATTTTGCAGTTTGTAGCGGGGCACTGACTGTCATCACCAGTAAGATGTTCACAAATGCACTGGTTACAAAAAACATGACCACAAACTGACACAACAGCATCTTCAGGAGGATCCTGCCCGGAAACCAAGAAAGAAGATATTAGATCCAAGTCAGGATCGAGAAAAACATAATATACTAAATATGGTCAATCTGATATGTTAAATTGGTGTTTTCAAAAAATACAATTCCAACTCTGATCAAGAAAGAGCATTTAAGAAAATTAATCTCAATCATCCTTTCGAGCTATCATTAAATGCAGAAAGTACGCAGGTCTTTCTTATTGTCCACTGTCTTATTTTCCATGATCACAACTCTCATCCCCTCAACATGAACATCATATATAGAAAACAAAAACTTGGAATGAACAGAAGTATATAATCATTTGAAGCATTGATTTCAGAGTAATTACTAGAATATTGTAGTTTCTCATATAAAAAAAAACCATACTAATCCATATAACATTAATTTACGAATAAAATGGTACAGTTAAATCATACATTACAGATACCGCAGAGGGCCAAAGAAGCTTCCAAACAATTTAGAAGAGATAATCGCTTTTCCTGAGTAAGCTTCTTTGCCATCTCAACTGAAGATTTCCAGAGAGAGTTAGAATTGTAACGCTTGACAAGGAGGGGATGATCGCATGCTTGTCTAAGGCGCAAAAGCATCAATAAAATGTTAACATAATTTTGCTTCACAGTTCCAGCATCAGCATATTCCTATGACATGACATGAGGGATTTAATAAGGATTGCCATTAATATACCAGGAACATCCCCCCTTCATTTGGGTAGGAATAAAAACCATACAACAATTTATTAAAAAAAAAAAAACTGATGTTTTCATCATTTGAATCTTTCAAGACCATTCTAAAGATTGAGAAGGCTAGACCTGAAACTGTGCTCGGGAATCAGCCTCTAGTCTAGAATAGAAATCACGTTCCTCCTGTGAAAACTCCACTTTTTTCAACTCTACAGATTTAGGTGGCAGGGAAATGATAGGCTCCCCATCAAGAAGTGTGCCTACAGCAAATTATCACCATAACATGGTTATGTACAAGTTTCACTTGAGGGATGGCGACAATTATTTAGTACAATGAAATTGTGTATGACAAAGTTCCTAACATTGCAACAAATATATAAATAACTATGACTCAAACCTGTTTCTAACTTGATTTCCATCAGACGGATGGAGAACATAACAATAAATTAAAAAGACAAAAGAAGACATCTCACAACCTACTCTAGGGATGATGTGAATTTCTTGCATTCAGGTTTACCTTTTGTGCGACGTAACATGATGGTTTTTAAGACAGCTTGTAGCTTTCTATATCCTTTTGATGGACTTTTGCTGATAGGGATCTTAATTGTGGAACAGAATGATGTGTACACAGCATAAGGATCATATCTTAAAAATCTGAAGTAGCTATAGAGATCATCAATTGCATTCTGAATAGGAGTCCCTGATAAGCACCATCTACGCTTCGCTCTAAGACCCCAACAAGCCCTCGCAACTTGAGTTCTGTGGTTCTTGATACTCTGGGCCTCATCCAGGACAACTCTAAACCAAGCCACTTTTGCAAGAGGTCGAGCAACAGAGTCAAGAATTGCAGTGTCCAATCCCTTCTTGTTATTTTTAGAAGTGGAAAGGCATTTCCTTTTCTTGCTTGATACTGCAGGATCATCATAAGTTCTTTTTTCTTCATCGTCTTTGTCAACTAGAGGCTGCTTAGGAACCTCCATGCTGACAATTGAATAAGTCGTCAGAACAACATCATGCTTGGCAAGCTCATAAGGATCTTTTGTTCGATTGCTACCATGGTACACTAGCACAGAAAGATTTGCTTTTCCAGTTACCTTACTGTGCAACTCTTCATCCCATTGCCGTAGAACACTAGTCGGACAAACAACAAGGGTTCCTGCAGATGGCCTTCCCTTTAAATGCATTAACAAATTCATGTTCTTGTTTGGATTTCTACAAGACAAATCCTGAACCATATTACACTCATTCTTCACTATACCACCCTCAAGAAGTTGATCATCATCTGCATCCAGATTCAAAGTTTCTAATTCACTATTCTTTGCAAGGTTGCATTTATTCAGCAATGGAGGTCTTTCCTTTAATATTAAAGCAATGGTTGACACTGTTTTGCCAAGACCCTACAAGAGAATAATGTCTAAATTTTTTGCAAGGAAATCATATATTTGTTGATAGTCAACTCACATCTTAGATTAATAGTCCAATGCACTGACCTGATCATCTGCAAGAATTCCTCCAGAACAGTATAAACTTGAAGTTTCCTTTTGAACCATCCATGATAAAGCAATTCTCTGAAAAAATCAACATCTTTAGTTGGGTGACTCAAACATAGAGTGTAAGCAAGTTATCAGGGCATCAAAACAAAAATAATTGGGTTGATTTAATAAAAGAAAAGGATCATACAAGAATTGGAATAACCAAAAACATCAAACCACTACCCAAGAGATTTTGTACAGTTAACCAACAAACATTAAATAATTTAGTATTAGGCCTCATACAGTTATTTGTTTAATAAGGCAGCATCGATGGGTGAATATGGGTAATTCACTTTTCAACCACATTGCACACATTTGCACCAAGGAGTGAGGAAGGTGTACCCCATAAAACCTGCTGGGGAGGCAGAGATAGGGAATCTACAGTGAAATAAAGAATCAAGACCTTATGGAAGATCTCAGAAATATTGAAGCACTAAAATATTTCTATAATCTGCTCTTGTTTCGTGAGTGTGGAGACAAAGAACCCAAGACCCTAATTTTTTGAGTTAACCATAATTTTGGTAAAAAAAAAATACCCATTTTCTATCACAGATGCAACTTTGCAAGAAAAATCATAAAAATAGTTTTTATTTTCTGTTTTTGACTATCAAAATTCCAGATCCAAACATTCATTTTAGTTTGAAAGAAGTAGCCCGACAGACTTAAAACACCTATATAATAGAATTTTAAAGGAGCAACATAACACCTAAAAAGTTCAAGCATATAACCTGATGTCGTAAAAGGGGAACTGCCAACAGTCCATCTGGTGGGCTAACCTCTGATTTTGGTTGGGAAAGGTCCTGTGTTATCAACAGACGTTAGTTTAACATGATATATGATTTGAAATCATGCCTGACAGAAAGAGGGTCAACTTATGTGCATGGCACATGCAAAGAATAACCTTCAAACTGCCAAGGGCTACAGAGGATAAAGTGTCAACCTGCAATGCAACTCGTAATATGTACTGCTCATCAAGTGCCTTGGGTCTCATAAGTCCCACCGTAGAAGAATGAGTAGTATAACCACATCTAGAAGGTTGTAATGTGTTGAGAGAATTCCCAAGCTCTGCTGATCGACTTAGAGGTGCAGGGTAACTGATGTCTTCAATAATACAAACATCGGATTCATCCTCAATATTGGATCTGTCAATACTTCCGTTTGAAAGTTGAGACTCAATACTTCTATGTTCAATTAACTTTCCCTCTCCTTCACTTGTAACACAATTATACAACTTCCTACTGGCAATTGATGTTTGGACATTATACAAAGATTTGTCAAATGGTTTTAAATTTAAATTTCTCATACTTCCAGGAAAGTAATTGTCAGCTCCACCAATAGCATCTTGATAATATTTGGCTTTCTCAGTCATTGTGAATGTAACACTATCCTCACACTTGAATAAATCATTGTTCTCAGATCCAACAGCAGGAAAAGTACCAGGTAGTTGCTTCGTCTCTTCACCTACAATGAACTCAACATCAGAATTTTGGTAGGGCATAATCAGTCCATCTCCATCAGTTTTGAAATTAAGTGACTGACCTTCACTTGAAATATATGAAGCACAAGTTGAGTGTTGCACTGATGCACTATCTTTAACAAGAACGTTACCAGGAAAACATGATGCATATCTACTATCTGGGAAGGTATATTGAGTGTCTTGAAAAGATATTCCCGCATTGATGATGGAATGCATGCCACCACTTGTATCAGTAAATAACTCCATTTTATTAACCTTCATGTTCCTCGTCATTTTTTCATTTTCCCACAGGTGAGGATAAGCACCATTAAACAAACAATCAGAGGTGTTGGCAAGAGCAGGTCTATCATCCATACCTTGGTAAATATTAAAAGAAGGATAATAGTCACTAAAATCATTGGGAACATTGGAACCTTGACAAATAGAGGAATCAGTTGAAGTTGCAACATGAGATGATCTATCAGCATCCACAAACGATGTACATGAGTCATTTTCTTGTTTACCAGAAGGTCCAACTATGTCTTTCATATAGGTTGCATAATCATCAAAGTTTGCATCAATATTCTCAATGATAGAACCATGTGAAGCACCTGCATGCATAAAATTTAATCAGCCACTATGATCCAAAGAAAACTTTTCGAAAGAATGAACAAGTTGCCAACGTCTTAGACTAATGATAACCTAGTGAAAATTATACATACGTTCAGATTCTGCACCATACCCTACATGCTTGATTTGGCTATCATTCTCACACTTCCACATAGTCAGTTTCAAACTATCTCCACAAACAGCTACATTGCTTGAATTCACCTCAGGATCAGGGAACCTTGTGCCTATGTAAGCAGGCATCTCACAATTGGAAACTTCTGTCCTTTCTGTGATGCAAAAATCATCACCTTCATGGTCCATGTAACCACCAGCAAGAGCATTTGGGAAAGAGAAAGTCTGTGGTGAAGGTCCCTGGTTTTCATGATCACATTCAAGAACAGAATTCCCTGAATAATCAGAATCACAAACTGGTTAAGCCCCTGGTTTCAAAATAAAACCCTTCTGATCAGAACAGAACAACATAGGGAAACAGTCTAAATCAAATGTAAAATGTTAACAAATATAACACATGTTAAAGAATGTCCCTCTAAAGTTCAACAAACTAATTACAATCAATGAGAGAAAATTACTAAAAAGGGCCACACAAGTCTACATACCATTTTGAAGCAGAAAACTACCATGGATGCCAGATTCACCAGGAGAAATATTTTTTAATGAAAAATCCTCGGGACTACTCTGCAGCATGATATGAAGATTAGAATAAAAGATAATATCACATACGAATGCTAGGTATTCGAAAGAGGCATAAAGGACTAGGTTTGAATGTAAGCAATAACTTTAATGATGATCTCGAACATGGCTAATTAAAAAGACCAAGAGGAAAATATAGTAACAGAAGTTATGACTTCTCAATACCAATGTAATTGTTAAACACTAACTACCCATTTAGCATCACAAAAATTTAATAAAAACAAGTGAGTGAAACAGCACAAACTAGTTATAAAATATCATACGTCCTTCAACATTACAACAACGAATTGAAAATGAAAGGTGCAGAAAAAAGCATGACAATCACTAAAGAAAATTATAAAATAGAAATCAATTTTTAGTGAACAAAATAATTAGTTGCAATAGTAACTAAATTAGAGAACATTTTAGAAACTAAAAAAAAAAATAGTTTCTATTATTGATAAATAGTTTATAAATTGTTAAAATCTCATTCTAGGAATGAGGGATTCAAGATGTCATTTGCATTTTGCAATGAACATAACTTTTAAAGAAGATAACTACACAGAAGAAAGTTACACAGCTAAACTAAAGATTACTTCAAAGAAAGAGTGATTTATGTTCTCCTAAAGACATTACTAAAAAGCTGCGTGTTCAGTATACATACACGCTGCCATGAACTAATAATGTTACTGAAATTTTCACACGCTGCACTACACACGAAATTTTACAAACCCCAACGGGGAACATAAGCGACATTGGAGAAGACTGAAATACTGCATCCATCGAAAATTAACAGTGCAAGAGTTCCACATCTTATATAATCAAACAAGAAAACTATACAAAAAGGCGCCGAAGCATGAATATAAAACAGTTGGTAAAGTGGAACAGTTGAATTCCAGTTTCCACTCTATCCGATCGGAATTCACAATAATTTTCCCTCACAGCATTGAAAAATTGGGAGAGATCGTTGGGGCGCGCGCGCGCACACTCGTTGCAAGCACAAAACTATACCTCGGAAGGATCGGTATCCTCGTCGAGAACGCTCATAAAGGTTTCCAGATCGATGGATAACTTATCATCACCGGCGGCGTTCCCGTCACCGCCCAAGAAGCACGCGTAACCGAATCCCTCATCCGCCATCATCGCCGACAACCTAACGAGATCGATCACATAAAAACCCTAACTCACTTTTTTTAGAAGCCGCGCCCACAAAAGCAAAACCTCCGGTGGCGAATTGCGGAATCGAAGAGCGAGGATGGTCTCAATCCCATTCTAAAAAGGGAGAGAGAAAGACGTGACGCGTAGGTTCGTGAAGAATCAACGGAGGTTTCTGAGAAGGTTCCTGATGCGACTTTTGTTCGTCACGTCGTGCTGTGGTGGGAGGAGAGAGATACAAAGAGAGAGAAAGTTAGAGAGAGAAATGACAGAGTCGTTCGTGAATCGTAGACGTAGGTTTAAATAGGGTTTGGGGTGGCAAAGGGGTAGGGGGTGCGCAGGTTAAGAAGCGTGTTCGTCTTATGATTGGTTGTTATTCAAGTTACAGTGCGCGCGGACATGGAGAATCTCCACACGTCACGTCTCTTGTACGACGCCGTATTGATTTTCCACAAACCTTTGCGCTTTAGCTTCCACATACTGGTACTAGTAGTTGCTGCTTCATCTATTGCTATATAAAAACAGGATTTGTAGATTTTATTTTAGTTTTTAATTCTTTCTTATCATTTTATTTACATTTATTTTTTGTTTGCGTAGAAAATATTAGAAATTGTGGAACAAAAATTTTAAATCATCCATTTTTTCTTACATTGGAAATTACAAATTATTTCTTATATAATTATTAATATTATGTTTTACCTTTTGAATATAAAATTACAAAATACCTCTTTTCTCTAGTTTAATTAGTATTATGTAAGTTTACATAAGTTTTCTATTTAGAATTAATTTAGAAAATATATTTAAACTAAATACAAAAACTAAATGTTTGATTTTATTTTAAATTAAAACAAATTAGTATTTTACATTTTTAATTTAATTAAATTTTACAACTTTTTCTGTTGTGTAGCTACACTTCCACACCCATCAAACATTATTTATTTTGGTTAGTTTTACTTAGCACTTGTTTTTCAACTCGAATTTTCTAATGAAAACTTTTAGACAAATATATCCCATAACAATAAACAATAATATATATTTTGTTAGATACTCGTATAACGTGGTGTTAACACCATTAACAAATAAATGCTTAATGTTTTGAAAATCTTTACAAAAATTGTAAAGATGAAAATACCATATACAATTATTTTGGTTGAGTTCACCATTGTTGAGATTATTAAGAAAAAAAACACGAAACTTCTCATTTAAGTTGTTATTTTTTTTCTTAAAAGGATTTAAAATTAAAAAGTGGACTCGAAGGATAAAATGTCTGAGATTTTTTTTTTTTTTTGAAAAGTCTCATTATACAATGATAAAAATTTATGCTTTAATTTGATTTTAGACATATTGATTATGAAATTGCTTAATATATATATACATTAATTATCTTCAAACTTAAATTCATTATATATATATATAATTATTCTTTTAAGCAATTTGCAAATTTTACAAATATAAAACTAAAAATTGATGTGAAGAACCAAACTTAAAATGATAAATGTTAAAATTACTCTGAGCAGTATATTCTAAATAAATAAAAAGTATCTATTATTCAGTGCATTATTAATTATTCTAGAAATACACACACCGACATTTCTTGATACCATCCTAAATAATGATCTATCTTATTTTTGGTTTTGTGTTTTTTACCTTTCCACATTACAAAAGAATAGGAATTTACACTAGAGAAACAGAGATGAGAAGATAAAAAAATAATAATAATTGATCATGAACATAATTGATTTCAATTTATTTATTTTGCTGAGTAATTTTAAAAAATTATATAACAACTTAAATTATTATTGATAAATCTAAATTTATTTTTTAAACTAATAATTATTTATTAAAAATTCAATAATGTAAGTAAACATTCATCTTATAAAAATGTATAAGTTAAAATAATAATTAAAAACAATTGAAGAACTAAATAATATATCCGAAATTTTTCTCTTCCGTTGTTAGTTGGCCTTCAGGCAAAATGAAAATATTTTCCCGCACCCCCGTATTTTTTTCTTTCACCTGCACAGGGAGACGAAAAGACAATTCTACCCTTAATGGAAAAATAAACAAACTCTCCTCAACAACCTTTTTCAGTTGCAACCCCGTTTCCTTAGGCTTGTGTTGGAGATCATTGTCACACTCTTTTACCTTTTTCATCATCTCACAATTGCACTTATTACATATTGCTTATTTTTTTCAAACACTCCCTTTCTACATATTGTATCTTCTTATATTGCTTATTTTTTCTAAACATTCCCTTTGAGAAAAAACTAGAATAAAGAATAAGCATAACCAAGAAGAAGATGATGATGAATAGTGAATACGAAAAAATTGAGTATAAAAAAATTACTTAAGACATCATATCATAATATATATATATATATATATATATATATATATATATATAACGTCTAACACTAAAGTTCAATGACTATCTAATATTAGAACATGAATATCTAACACTATAATATAGATTATTCAACGTTAGAATACAATAAATATTTAATGCTGAAACATACGTTATGTAACACTTGTAAACATCTTATGTTCTCTTTTACACTATCCACGATAAAGGTGAGCATTTGATGATAAGGAAAATATAATACCTCAAATATGAGTATGAGCATGTGTGCATCCAATTCAAGTGTGAGTTTCAGGCTCACTCCTTCCATAAGTTAATTTGTTGGAAGTTAATTTGTTGGAAATCGAATTCAAGATTGAGAAGTGAGTCATAGATACTACAAAATATCAAGCCCCATATCCATAATACACACCAATCCGAATTAGAATCTAAAATTTGTATTTCAAATTGTACAATTTATAATACAAAATTTGTATTGACAAAATTTGTATTTCAAATTGTACAATCCAATACAAATTTTACATTATGGATGGTATAATATAGAATGAAAAAAATTACAAATATTAAATTTGGATACTGTAACCCATAAAATTTATAAATTTTATATTTTAAAATTAAAAAAAGTCAATAAAATTTGAGTTAATTTTGGTATTTTAAGAAATATGGGTGCAACAAGAAAACATGGGGGCAAAAGTTTAGAGCCGGCCCAGATACGAGAGCGGGTATAAATGAACCGGATCCGAACCCAGAAGCAAATATCTGTATATGACGTTGAAAGAGAAGTCTAGAACCCTGTATTACGATTCAACTGTAAAGAAAGGGATCGCCGGCGGCACCTTCCGAAGACGGAGATACACCTTTTCTCACCACTTTCCCGGAGAATAGAGACCGAGAACAATCTATTGGGAAATTATTTTTGCGGTGAATTCACTTCCTGCTCTTATTTTTTTTCCTCCCCTCGCTCGTGGATGTTGTTTTCCCCTTCTTTCGATAGGGTTTTGATGATATAGTTTTGTTTTTAAAGTCATTGATTGGAAGGATGTGGAAACTAGAAATGTGACTGCTTTTAATATTTGAATTGTTGATGCTGATCTACGACCTGCAGTTGCGGTGCCTTTGTTCGGATTTTCAGGTGACGGAGTTCTTGTGTCGTTTAGGGTTAAAAATGGGGTTTAAGTTGGTGCACTGATGTCACTGTTCTGGCTTGTAATTCGTCAACTTGCAGAAATCGAGGCAATGGTATTTGACTTTCTCTCTCTATCTCTGTCGCGCTTTTTCTCTTTGCAGATAGTGGATACATATTTAATTAGTTTAATTTGAATGTCAGTGGTGCAAAGGATCTAAACTTTGTGCTCATTTTAAGAATTTTAGAACCTATTGATTCTTTATTCTGCATTCCATTTTCATTTGACTAGAAAGAGCCTCAGAACTCTTGTTCATATTTATTCTGTTTTGTGATTAGTTTATCCTACATTTTTTGCAAGTACCTCACATAAACAGAAGTAGTGCTTCGTGTTATACTGAACTACTAAGGGTTACTCTTTGGATTATTAGTTTCTTGAAATGCTGTGGGAGGAGATTAATTTAGCAAGAAAGGTCGTTGTTTTCTCATATATTCCTGCGTTACACATCAAGCAACTAGAGGGAAATTTATTGATGTATATGGAGCCAATTTTAGTCTTATTTCGGAAAGTATTTCTTTTTATGGACAATTCTGCATGCTGCATGGAAGTGAACTAACTCCAATATATGTCATGATGCCAATTGATTTTTATCCCTGCAAACTCTTTTGTGAAGGCTGCAACTAAGAAAGTCATAACAAGAGAAGAATGGGAGAAAAGGCTTAATGATGTGAGGATTAGAAAGGAAGACATGAATAAATTGGTAATGAATTTCCTCGTTACAGAAGGCTACGTTGAAGCTGCTGAGAAGTTTCGAATGGAGTCTGGAACTGAACGTATCCTCTTTTGATTTATTTATTTGTTTCTTTTTTTCAAGTCTGTGAGAAGAGATTGTATTCTTTATAAAGATATGATTGTCCTTATTGATCCACAGCAGACATAGATCTTGCAACAATAACGGATCGCATGGCTGTTAAGAAGGCAGTACAAAATGGTAATGTCGAGGATGCAATTGAGAAAGTGAATGACTTAAATCCAGAGGTATGTTTTCCTTCATTTATTTATTTTGTAATAACTTTCGATTCCTATGCATCATAGCCTCCCTTAATTTGTAGTGTATATGATTCACATAATGCATGCATCATTCAAATTCTTATCTGCTGGATAGCTAAAACCACTCATTCTGCATTGTATTCTGTGCATCAATGGCAATGACATATTATTGTCTGTCATGTCTAGAAAGTTCTTTTATGCTTCAAATTTCTTAAAACATGACCTGATGGGAGTTAGGCAAAATTTAAACAGAATATGATACAGCCTCTTTAAGTTCGTCTTCGTGTTCGTACACAACTATCCTCACTTGCTTTATATTTCTTGCTTAAAATTACAAATTGTAATTTGAACCATGCTATTTGCCAAGCTAGCAATTGTGATACGTTGCATATGCCTTTGTATCAAAAGATACATGGTTGAATTTTGCAATTCAACCAATTCTGCATCATGAGTACCAATCATACGATTCACCGATACTTTCCCCCATCTTCAACATTTTTTACCACCAATTCTCATTAAAGAAATTCAAAAGTAAAGTTAGCTTATATCCTTAGATGAAAGGAGCAGTACGAAATTCACCCTATTTAATTATTCTGTTGCTCTTCTTCATTCTTTCAAAATAGGAGTTTCACATTGTTGCTCGGAAACTGTTGCACTTCTTAGACTGTTTCCTTATTCTGTTTTCATTTTTTCTAATATTGGGGCTTCACTGTTCACACATTCAATTGATTTACGAGTTGAATTTGTTGTGACACTTACTGTCAAGATGTTTTGTCAAAAATGGCCATGGACCTGACCTGTTTTCCAAATCTAAAACTTGAGTTTATCCATTTACTTGATATAAGTGAATAGAACCTTTTTTAAGGTCTACCTTGGCATTTTTTAATTTTCTGACATAGACTGAAAACTCATTTAAAAGCCGCATGTGTAGTAAAGTTTTTGAAACATGAAAAGAAACTACCTCTAAATAGTTTTTTGGGTCTTAATGTATACCTAGCTTACTAAGTTTTTTTTGTCATAGGTTAGTAAGTTTAAATAGACAAACAATATCAAAACATTTTACTCGAAGTCTACTCATAAAATTATTAAAAGTAATAGGCTATTTGGCATTAAAAGTTATATTGACATAAATATATTATGATGGTGTGTTACGGAAATGTTTATCATGATACAGCATTTTATGCTCTTTGCTTTATCAACTCGAGTATGTGGCTTGTTCCTAAATATAACCTGAATTTAATTTTTAGTACTTAAAATTAATAACAAATTAGTTGGAGTACTGGATTGTAACATTTGTTTTATTAATAAACCATCTTGAATCATCATGATAGAAATTTATCTATATTTAATAAAATACACTTAAAAAATGAGTTTGTGTCTTAATTTTGTGTGTGAAAGTTTTAATACATCCACGTAATTAATACAAAGATGTATCCATCGGATTATTTTTAACCAAATACCAAGAAGGTATCTATACGTGACAATATTCATTTTATGATTTCGTAGTTACTTAAATACACTGACTTGTTTGGCCTAAATGGCTTTTTGACTGACTTCAACCATGTTTCTTTAAAGTAAATGAGGCTTCTAAAAGAGCCCTGGTTTGACATGACCTAAGCATAACATAACATGTGTAGGTCATAGGTTCCTAATGAGTAACTTGGCCTGTTGCACTCCTAAGGATGATGCATAATTTATATGTTATATTTAAGCTAATTTTCAGTGTTTTAAATCTTACAATTTGGGACATGATTTTAAAAAATAAGCTTTTCATCTTATGATTGAAATTGGTATTTGATAATCTGATCAAAGATACTGTGAATTGCATAAAAATAGTACTATGTTCAATTTGTACATCCTTTACTCCTAAGCTTTTATTTTTTTTGATTTCATTATGTTCAAAGATGTGTTCTTTTTCTTTTGTATTCACTACACCTTTGTTTTGTGTCATTCTAAAATGTTATTACGATTATTGTGACATCAAATAAAATACATAAACAGTGTTGTACATCTTAGACCTATCTTTTGTTAATGTCTTTTCCATTTCGTTTCGTAATACTGTCTGCAGATACTGGACACAAATCCCCAGTTATTTTTCCATCTTCAACAGCAACGATTGATAGAACTAATTCGGAATGGAAAAGTAGAAGAGGCACTAGAGTTTGCCCAAGAGGAGCTTGCTCCAAGGGGAGAGGAAAATGTAAATCTCATTGTATATATTTTTTTATCTTTATTTTTCTCATGAAATCTTGAAAATTAAGTAAATTAGTATCGCGAATTTTGGGTCTTGTGCAATTTGGTCCCTGACAAAAATGTATGACTCGTTCCCAAGCCACTTTTAAAATGTATGCAAATAGTCCTTCCACAGCTCAACATTTTGGTACCTACCAATAAGATTTCCTAGGTAACTAGTGTTAAAAGGGTTGTTTTGTTTATTTAAAAAAGTGAAGTGAAATACATCTTTTAAAACATCAAGGACTAAATTGCATTTTCCCTAAAATCTTTATTTTTGAAGTATTACTGGCCTTTTCATTAATGGTTATTTGTTTGTGTTGTCAATTTATTTTAATTGCTTATAGTTAAGAAAATACAAAAATGGGAAAGTAAATTATTATTGTGGAAAATTTGATGTAACTGGATACAGAGACTTGGTCCTTACACTTGCCTGTTAATTTTCAGCAAAGCTTTTTGGACGAGTTGGAGAGGACTGTTGCACTACTTGCCTTTGAAGATGTTGCTAACTGTCCTGTTGGGGATTTGCTTGACATATCACAGCGTTTAAAGACAGCAAGTGAGGTGAATGCAGCCATACTTACTAGTCAGAGTCATGAAAAAGGTTTGTGTTTGCTGCAAATGTCTGGTTCTAAATCTAGTTTGCACACTCAATTTTCTGTGAATGTGTTAATTTTGTAGATATGTATTCCTTTCCTACAAGTTTTTCGTTATTGTGTTTGAGATATAGGGTTTGTTGTTGAATCAGCATCTGTAAATTCTGGGAGCATAATAGAAGCTTTTCTGCCATATTGGCACCTAGACCACAGATCCGTGAGAGTGCATAAACTGACGTCTGGTGACTTATTTGATGCTTGAATGATAGAGTCAAACTTCTTGAGTTTGGAAGTGAAATAAATATCTGAAATATTCACATGCTTTCACTAACCTAAATCCAAAAAGATTATTGAGAGGACTTACAGTTCATATACCAGTATCAATTATTTTCAAGCTTGATTTTTTCCTTTAACTGCCATTGGCGATGTCAAAATTATGTTTACATATGTTCTGTTTCTTCCTTCTATACACTAAATGGAAAGATAGAATTTACAGGAATTATTATGGAGTTCAACTTCTGCATTTGAATTGTGTGTGGAATCCACTGATCGTGAAGGGCAAAACGATATTTTCTTATTTTGATAATGATTATTGTGAAATTATTCTTAATTTCTAAACATCAAATTAATTGAAAATTATAAAAACCATTTCTTTCATTGTTAACACATGGATAATAAGGTGCACGATGACAGTAATTTCCCCCCCGGACTATAATTGCGAGCTGACTCTCTCTCCTTCAGTTGTTTATATTTATATTATGTTCCAGTGTTCTATTAAGATGCTTCAACTTTGCTGTTTCATTATCTGAATTTCTCAATAATGCTATGCTCTCTAATTTGGGTACATTGATCGATTTTTTATGGCAGACCCAAAACTTCCAAGCTTGCTGAAGATGCTGATATGGGCCCAAAACCAGCTGGATGAGAAAGCTTCATATCCTCGTATAAATGATTTATCCACTGCTATGTTAGAAGATTCTGCTGTTTGAATACCTGTAACATTTCAATTTCAAATTGGCGATTTAGGTTCTAGATGAAAGATATTGTGGCCATTTGCATTAAAAATTGTGTATGTACTTTTATCTAAAAATATTTGTTGAATTCGATATCCATTTCCTCGTAGATAGTTCTTCCGGTGGTTTTATACTCCTGTACAAAAAGATTGTCAATACAGTCAACAATTCTTTTCTTAAATGACCGATTGTTAAGGTTTTGTTGTTGCATTACAAGTTTTATCATGACGATGATGATGGTATACAAGTTAGCCCTACTCTGAGCCTATCATTATTTTCCGTTACAGCAAACCGTTACAGCAATATTCACTTTGCTGCTCTGCTTCATTAATGAGAAACATAATTCTCTGGCAAAAGGTGAAAGCGCGTGACTGTTTCTCCACATAGCAATTTAAAGTTGCTTCAGAATAGAATGCTATTTATTCAGATGCAGGACATGTTTCGGGTGCCGAGTTAATTTTTTTAATAAAAATATAGTTTTTAAAAATAAAATGTTCGATTAAAATGAAATTTTATGATTTTTAATTCAAATTCAAACTAGTTCTACAGGTTCAATTCAAACTGAAATACTCTCTTCTTGGAAGTGCTTTATCTGGTTCATCTTCTGTACAAAGATTACTCAAATCTCATGCAATAATTGTAAGTGACACTAATTAATGGTGACCGTTTGTCACTGCTATAACCCCTTCATCGTAACAAACACCGACTTCATTGTCACTGGATCACCAGCTGCTACCACCATTATTTGTGATAGCATTACAAAACATCGCCATTGCAGGTATTATTATTGATGTCATCATTACCCAGATCATAATTGCCACAATGTTAAACCACCATCTTTTCCATTTCCACAAAGCTGCAAGTGCTGCTGCACCACCTTTTTTTGCCTCCCGCCTCACCATTGATCTCAACATCCCCACAAACTTGAATTGGGGAACTTGAACAAAGTAAAAAGTATATTTATGTAGGTTGAAATTGAATAGTTTTAAATTTAATAATTGAATTAAAAAGGATTCAGGCGACAGATACTGTTTAGTATTGTGTTGTAGTTTTTATTTATTTGATGTCAACGCGTCGTGTCCCAGAGGATGAAGACATTAGTGAATAATTTAGACGCATGAGTATCGTAGCTAACGACAGAAGTTAAGAATATAAAGTACACTAGACAAAGGGAAGAGAAGAAGTTCCTTCAAAATTTAATCCTGCAATATTCTCTTATCTACGAACGAAGCCATGAACATTAAAAAGAAAGAGCCATAAAGAAAATTAAGATGAGAAAAATGAAGATGGGTTGGGTTCAGTTGGTTTTGACCCAAAGCACATAAACGAGGGTGGTGGTGGTGTTGTTGATGTCGGTGAGCTCCATGAGTCTTGCATCTCCAATGAATTTCTTTGCCGCACAAAAGCCATCATCAAAGTTGAGGGCATAACTAGAAGGATCATATTGGAACTTGAGGCGCTGTTTGCCCCCATTCTTCAGAGCCTTCTTGAGCGCAGCCCGCAGCCTCCAAAACAAGCTCCTGCAACGCTTCTTGCTGTAAGCATTCACCCATTCCAAGCGCTCCAACAAACCCATTTCGAAAAGATACAAGCTTTAAGCAATTGAATTAAGTTCCTCCAAGGCAAGAAGGTGGGTGGATGTGTAGAATAAAAACGGGAGAGAGTGGAGAGAGAGGGGGGCTATGATGGTCTTTTCATAAGTTTATGAGAAGAGCAGCAATGTATTTGTGGTGTGTGTGATTGTATGTGTTTATCGTGTACTGTAGGAGCTGAGGGGAAAATTGGTGAAAAAGGGTAAGAGGGCGGTGGAGTGATGGAGTTGGAGAAGAGGAAACACGGAAATAGAAAGAGGGTAAATGTTTTTGGTGTTCCAAAGAAGGTGTGCAGTTATGTATAGTTGTTTAGATTAGAGGGTGGCGTTGGGATGCTAAAATTCCATCTTGCACAATGGTGGGGTTGCAACTTGCAGTGGGCAGAGAGCCTCAAAGTCTAACAAGCTCATTTCTCTATCACAATTCAGAATGTTGTTGCCACTGCCACACTATAACGAATTTTACTACTATAATTTATTCAATGCTCTCTCCCTCTCTCCTCCCATTTTCTCTTCCATTCTCATTCTCATTCTGTTTTCCACCATTAGCCTTCAAATTCTGGATTACTCCCAAATATTTCAACTGCTGAGTAGTGTGATCAGTTGAGGTTAAACATTTAAACAACTTTTATTCACTAATATTCCTTCCACTTTTCATACTTGTTGTAAGACTGTAAGAGTTATTTTTTAATCTTTAAATATAGACTAAAAAGTTGGAACAAACATCACAATAAATTAAAATGTACAGTAAATTGCATAACTGCCCCTAGCAGTGAGGTCAGGCCAAATAATGCAAGTTAGCTTAGCACCACATGTAGGTTGTGTTGCAATGGTTGGTAATTTGTTCAATGATTTTTACTTTATTTGTGTTGGTAACATTAATTTTGTTTTTGCACATCCCTGGATCATTTGTCAATTTTCCGTAGCAAGATCAGTCAAAGCAGGTTCCACTGGACTGAGGGGTTTCTTCTTCTCTAGTTTAGAAGTAGAGAAATAACGGAGCAAGAAATAGAAAAGAAAGGGACATGGCAAGATAGAGTAAAAATATCAAGTGTGCAAAGAAGGTCGATGGTGATCAATCAAATCAAAGTTGCCTTTTTGCTCCTAACTGCTTTGTCTCCCGCACAAGCCAAACCAGAAACCATGTGGCTTTCTCTGATTACCTTCTGCCACCAATCTGATTCTCTCACTTTTTGTCTTCTACTCTAAAGTCTTTTTTGACTTTTGCTTTATATGCACCACACCACATATCCTGATTAAATTCTCTCTTGTCTCATTCTGCAGCTCTTATCCTCCTGTCCCTGCTTGTTCTCACTGCCTACTGCCCCCCCTCTGCTGCCTTATGTTATGGTGGCCATACCCTTTTGATGACTTGTCATTCTACCCCACTCACCATCTCTTGGAACCCTATGCAAAACTCCTTATCTCATCTTCATCATCTTTATTTACTCACAAATCACACCCTCAAGTTTTTGGTTGCATTCTAATTAGATCATGCTGTAAAATACATGTGTTATTCATTCAATTGACTTTATTAAGCAAGACTTTTTTTATTAATTAACCATTTGCTATGCCATGGTCCTACCTATGTGTGTGTCCCCACATTTTTGTACCCTATTGTCTATGATCACAGGCTGCAAAGAGCAAAGTTGTGTTAATGTTCACATTGAATCCACATGCAGGACCAATTAGTTACGTTCATAAAATAGGGAAACACTCGCAACTGTCACAGCCCTTGCTATTCATTAACCTTCACATCCCTATCAATCTTAGCTGGAGTTCTACGTTAGGTGTGATTCCCCATTTGCCTCTTGGTGATCATGTGCCCACTCAATAGCCTTGAAACTGAAAAATCAAACCTACACAACAACTGGTTTATTTTCTTATTCGTGTCCTTTCAAAATGTTCTAGTCCTGTTTATGAGTACTGGTTTTGCAATCTTTAAGTGGGAAACAAAGTTTTTTCTGTCACTATGTCTTTGTCACTCTTGTTGCTTTGAATGATTCTCGATTCTTTACTGTGTTCACAACAAGCAATTAGTCGTCATCGTGCGTATAGGGAGCAAGTTCCCAAAAATTGAGCAAACGAGGGGTTTCCACCGTATGATACCAACCATACAATGTAGGTATTGTTGCTTTCCCTGTTACCTCTTTTGGTCAAATACTTATTTCAGAGTGCAGCTGCATATGGTTACTTACAATCACCAATTCATACAAATCAATAATGGGCCATGGGCTTGAAAGTTGAGCAGAAGAGAAACCCATTATTAAGCCACCATGAATGCCCAAATTAACAGAACCGGTAAATGTGAAACACAGAACATGTTATGCTTTGAGTAGCAAATGAGTAAAAAAATGAACTTTGTCATGCACATTGCACGGTTATAAATGTCAAGGGGCAATCTCTTTTTCACTTGGAGTTGCATGCATGCTCTATTTTGCTTTGTTTATTAGTTTAATAACCACATGCCATGACTTTTTGTTTGTGGTCTTGACATTAAAAAATCTAAACTAATGGCACACCAAATCTTCAAAGGTAAAAAGCAGATAAAGTAGCGAGATTGCAAAAGCACGCAGTAGTATTAAACCAAAGCACACATATATCATAGAAAAAACCAAAGTGACATTTTTTGATAAGCACACCTATGCCTATAGCCGATCTAGTGTTTGCTTAGTGAGAAAAAAACATCACTGATGCCACATTTCATGTATCATGCAGCAGCGATACACTGGTATCTCATTTGGATTTGCTTTCGAGCTACAATCTTTTTAGATGCTTTCCCAGCGTGTTCCCCTTGGATTTTTCTCTCTCTTTTGTCTCTTTGTGTTTGTCACATTGCCTACCACTAGGTACTGTTATTTTTTTTATTTCTCTACCCCCCTCTTTCTCCCTTTTGGTTGAACCAAGAGGCAATTATTTCAGCACAACATCACTTTTTTTCCCTCAATAAATGGCAACTTTAGACTTAAAAAGCGACTCTTATAATATAGTATAACTAAACCTTAGAATGATTTCATCTACTCGTGTCTATCATCATTTCAATTCACATTTATCGTAAGAGAGACCCCAGCAGCACTGTTGGAAAAACCATATTGATGTGTGAGTTAGATAAAATAAACAGAGTGGCTTGTAATTGAAATCACACAGCACTGTTTAGCTACACTTCTCCATATCTCTTCCTCTCATTCCTCAACTTTCATTGCCGTGCTGCTTCCAAAATCAACAACACATCTCATCCAAAGAAGTCATAACCTAAAAGTCCACGCCAGAAAGAGATTAATTAAATAATTTTTAATACCAAGAAACCTTGGAAAGTCCGAAAAATAGTAATCTTTGTCTCCTTTGCTAAACAGAAAAGACATGACCATGTACAATAACCCCAAATGTTTGATCTGTTATCACAAGAAAATTCGTTGATTTCAGCACCACGTGTTCTTCCTTGTCGATGATCACAAGCCAACTCTTTCGTTTTCTCCGCCACCTTTCCCCTTTATCTCTGCGTCCCTTTATATTATCACATTTCCCACTTGCCATTTACACACAAAACTTAGTTTTTTTTTGCTCACCGAAAATATCAGAACTAACAACACAATCTCCCCAAAACTCCAATGGGTTCACTCCCTTCCCCACCAAGACCAACAGCCCTACCATCCCCAGAAAATTTTCTTTCCAATCATGTAGTGGTTGCTGTGTTTTGCCCCAGAGAACCCACCCCAGGTGGGACTCTCCCTAATTCAATCGAGCTCTATTACCCATCCATGAACACATGGACCTACGTTGGCCCTATTCCTGGCCTAATTGACGACCAAATCTTGAAGGGCTTTGCCATAGTCTCCTTAGGAGACTTCATCTACATAATTGGTGGCCAAATCTGTCACAAAGAAATGGTTCACGTGTCTGACGAATGTGCTGACTACGTTGATGAGGGCATCAAAGTAGTTCCAAATGTTCTTCGTTACAACATCAGAACCAACCAATGGTTCATCTGTGCACCACTAGGGGTGGCAAGGTATGATTTTGCGTGCACAGTTTGTGACAACAAAATCTACGTGGCGGGGGGGAAGTCCACAGTGGGATGTGCACGGGGGATCTCATCGGCTGAGGTGTACGAACCCAATGGCGACAAGTGGACCCCTCTGCCAAATTTGCATATTTTAAGGAACAAATGCATTGGTGTGACATGGCAAGGGAAAGTTTACATAGTGGGGGGGTTTGCTGAGAGAGAGGATTCGGACAAGACGATGCCAAGCATAGTGGAAAGAAGTTCTGCTGAGGTGTATGACACGGAGGCAGGGAAGTGGGACCTGATAGCGGGGATGTGGCAATTGGATGTTCCACCTAATCAGATTATGGCAGTGAATGGTACCCTTTTCAGTTCAGGGGATTGTTTGAATTCATGGAAGGGACACATTGAGGCCTATGATGGCAAACTATGGAATGAGGTTGATGGATCACACAAGAGAAACCTTTGCACATTAGAGGACAACTATCAGAATTCCCCTCCTAATGATCAAAGGTTGTACCTAACTATGGCACCAATTGGAACCCTTTTGTTCTTTTTGGCAGGTTACAGGATACCTGGGGATGTACCAAAGACCATGTCTCTTGTGCACATCTTTGACACTTCAGCTAACAGGGATGCTTGGAGGAGCTTTGAACCAATGGAATTGGAGGGCCAGAAAGAGCTTTGTGGCCATTGCTGTGTCGTGCAACTCTCTTGATTCATACTTCAAAACAAATATATACACTTGTTTATGTTTCATTTATAGATTATGTATGTTCTAATCATTGTATAACATTTTGGCTGATTCACTGTGAATTTGAAACTCAGATTTCACATCACCATGCCTACCTACTTAACAAATAAAAACAAAATGACTTGGAATTTTACACTTTTTACTTGTATATACTTTTGGTTGAAAGATTTATGAACTATTTTAGATGACAACTCAAATAATGTAAATGATGTTGTTCTAATTAAAAGGATGTTTCTCAACTTAAAGCATATAGTTTAACCAGTGGTTTCTAGTTTAAATAGTTTGTTTTTTCTTATCGGTCATCTTTTCTCTCTTATATCAAGTTTTTTATTTATTTAGTTTTCTTTCTAGTTTTTTTATTTATTATTATTCTCTAGTCCACATATCCAGTTAATTCCATAAATCAACCTTCAAACCATTTCACCTTATTAACAGGGATTTATCCATAACCTCACATATATTTTTAAATTTTAATTCATGTCTTCTAATTAAATGCATCCTAATTTAATATTCACTATTAGTTCTACATGTACCAAAGATTAATGCATTAAACTAGAGTGTTTTAGATTACATGTACTGATATATTAGTTTCATTAAAAAAAAATTATAGGAAGGAAGTAGTCACATGATAAAAGTAAAAAGGGAGTGCTAATTATAATTTAAAATAAGTATTCAGTCCACGATAAGGATCTGGTGAAGTTCCCTTTTGAACTGCACCAGGTGCATTTTGAAGGTCACTAACAGTGCATAATTATTGATAACTTTTATGAAACTAATATAACATTTTAAAATCCAAGAAATCTAAATTCATTCACTGTGTATCTGCTTTGCGGAAAGTTTTGGGAGTAATGATTGTTTTGTTTCGCCTAAATTAGCAATAAAGAGGTGTTCCTAAACACTGATTACCATTTATTAAGGCATATTCAAATTATACACAATTCCTACATATTTGACTACTTTCATACAGAAAAATTAGAGTTTAAGATCTTTTTCAATTAACTTTATAAGTCTCAATCATTGTTTTTTTTTTTTTTTTTTTTTTTTTCTTTTTTTGGCCTTTTTTATTTTTAATTATATTTTT
>Ga0123342_1002996_pt1 | contig 27621 bp, 12 predicted proteins | sample Turbeawhitnodule_FD_89960 | JGI IMG/M metagenome (GOLD analysis project Ga0123342, IMG submission 89960) | Root nodule microbial communities of legume samples collected from Mexico - Turtle bean Mexico white nodule | ecosystem: Host-associated > Plants > Roots > Nodule | place: Mexico: Nepantla... | reverse complement strand
CTATCAACAAATTCAAAGCAAGACTTGTTGTGAAAGGATATGCACAAGTTTTTGGTGTTGATTATTCAGAGACATTTGCACCTGTTGCCAGGCTTGACATTGTAAGATTGTTGCTTGCTCTTGCTGCTCAAAGGAGCTGGAAAGTATACCATTTGGATGTTAAATCTGCATTCTTAAATGGAGATTTGCAAGAAGAAATTTTTGTTGAACAACCTGAAGGCTTTGTGAATGAGGGCAATGAAAATAAAGTTTACTTTATGAAAAAGGCTTTATATGGATTAAAGCAGACTCCTCGAGCCTGGTACAGCAAGGGTGATGATCATCTGGTACACCTTGGCTTTCAGAAAAGCCAATATGAACTCACATTGTATCTCAAACATCAAGGTACAAATATTTTGGTCATTTCTCTTTATGTGGATGACATGTCAGTTACAGGAAGCAATGTTGAAGAAATCAACTGGTTCAAACTGGAAATGAAAAAGGTCTTCGAAATGACGGATCTTGGTTTGATGTCATATTTTCTTGGCATTGAGATCAAACAGAATCAAGATGAAGTTTTCTTAAATCAAATAAAATATGCAAAGGAGATACTCAAGAAATTTCTGATGGAAAATTGCAAAGTTGTGAACACTCCCATGAATCAAAAGAAGAAGTTAATCAAAGATGATGGTTCTGACAAGGTTAATGAATCTGAGTTTAGAAGTTTGATAGGTTGTCTGATGTACTTAACAACAACCAGACCTGACATCCTAAATGTTGTGAGTATTCTTTCAAGGTTCATGCATTGTCCAAACGAAACACATATGAAAGTTGCAAAAAGAGTTATCAGATATGTCAAAGGAACTTGGAATTTCGGTGTGAAGTTTCTGAAGCAAAAAAGAAATGAAGCTGATTGGGTTCTCTGATAGTGACTAGGGTGGATCAATTGATGATATGAAGAGCACATTTGGTTACTGTTTCTCCCTTGGATCAGGCATGTTCTATTGGAGCTCAAAGAAGCAAGAAATTGTTGCTCAATCCACTGTTGAAGCAAAATTTATTGTTGCAACAGCTGCTGTTAATCAGGCTTTATGGTTAAGAAAAATTCTCTTTGATCTAAATCTGGAACAAAAGCAAAGCACTGAAATACATGTTGATAATCAAGTTGCAATTGCAATCTCAAATAATCCAGTCTTTCATGGAAAGACAAAGCATTTCAACATCAAGCTTTTCTTTGTTCGAGAAGTCCAGAAAAATGGTGACATAATTCTTTGTTATTGCAAATCTGATAATCAAATTGCATATGTCTTTACCAAGCCTCTGCCAGTCAGCAAGTTCGAAGATTTCACAGCTAAACTGGGAGTTTGCAGCATTTAAACAAGGAGGAGTGTTAGGATCATGTGTTTAACATCCTGCAAGTTAGCATTTTTGTTATTGAATAAGTCTCCAGATTATTAGGAAATTAATTAGTTCTGTTTTAACTAATGATTTGTTACCAAATTTCTTTCCTGTTTTTTAGAACAATCTTTGTTCATTCTGTGTATAAATACATAGCTTTCCAGCTTTAATAAATTATCTCAGTTGATCAATCAAACATTATTTGTTCTGAAACTAACATGTTCAAAGGTGGCTTGTTTATCAGATCTAGGGGCCTCCGTTGTCAAGCTTATGGTGCAGAGCCAAGTTTTTTGTTTGGTGGTTTACAAGTGAAATTATAGTGCAACAGTAGCTTTAAGAGACTAGTTGGAAGAATGTATATGTGTGCTAAGCAAAGTGTTGGATGTTAACAAAAGAGCATAGGGAGAATTGCTACTAACATAGTGCTCCTTGTAAAATAGTGCAGAAACAATTTGTTAAATTCAAATCTTGTTATGTGGTGTATTTCTTTGCAAAGGATTAATAATCTATGATGTTATGGATGAGGAAGTGTAGCTAGAATCCTTACATTTCATGATATTCTTGGTAAGTTGCACTTAATTTCTAATGTTGTATTGACTTTTAAGTTAGGAGGGGAGGTTATGTGGTTACTGTATAAGGGTTAGAACATCTATGAAGTGTCCCGTTTTATTTAATTTATTTTTTGTTGATAAAAAAATTAATTAAATAACATGTCACTTGTTTTTAAGAGGGAAATTGAATAGGAAGAATTCAAATTTAGTTCAGAGTCTTCTTTCATTCCAAGTTAATGAGAAGCTAACAAGCTTAAAACTGAAGTTAATCTGACAAAAGTATTATTATAAGGTGAGATTTGATTGCTTTTAGAAAGTTAAAGACCTTGAAAATCACCCCATACATAGGAGGTTGAACACTCCATGTTTTTTTGCAAAAATGAAAGCTATGGCAAAATGGAAAGTGTAAAATTGAAAGGAGTATGAGACATGGATGATTGCGATTAAGCCTATTTACTCCAAATGAATATTTTGATACATTTACGTAAAGAGCAAGTATTTTGACGAATACGCAAAACAACTCCCAATTGTATTATCATTGTTCTGTAGCTTCATAATTATTTATGATCGTCAAATTCATTATGACTCTGGTGGACAAGAGCTACCAGTAAACAGGTAAATCTCCACAAATGGGTACGTACAAGTAAGTATTTATTTTACATGATTAAAACAAAATAACAAGGACAAAAAAAAATTAGAAACTAAAAATGAAAAAAAAAAACAATACAGACCAAAGTAAAATATGTTAATTAGGACAAAATTCATATTTAAGTAAAAAAATAAAACACAGGTATTAATACTTGTGTACATATTGGTGTTGCTATCATAAAACATTTTAGAAGAAACATTTAGATAGTTAGAACTTTAGCCACTTAAAAGGAGAGATTATTGCCCTCAGAGGCAATCATCAAGAAGATTATGGATACAAATAAGGTTGGTAAACATAATCAATTCACTGCTGAAAATGTTAAAATATCAAAGGATTGAAATATAAGTTACTCTTTGTTGATCACTTCATTTAACAAAGAGTAATGCATGCAAAAGAGTAATGCATAGTTTAAAAAAATCTAATGGCTCCTTTTTCTTACTATAAAAAGAAAAATAATCTTTATGAAACTAATAGAGAAGAATTGAATGATCATAATAGATCATATGTTTGCTTTTTATATATATAAAAAGGGTGGAAATGGATTTAACATAAAAAAAAAAAACCTTGATATTTATTCAATTTAAAAAAAAAAACATGTTAAAGATGAAAATATATGATTGAGTCCCTTGATGCTTCTAAAATATTTATAAAAGTTCAAGTGCTTGCATCCATTAAAAGTGACTTTGATAGAGAATTTGAAAATAATAAATACAGATAGTTTTCTAAAAAAACTAGAATATTTAAAAAAAAAATCCTACTGGAATACCTCAACAAAATGAGATTAATTACTAAAAAAAGCTTCATAACAAAACTTGATGAAAACTCTCAACCGATATATTTTTAAAGTAAAGTAATTTACATTGCAAGCCGTGTTTAAGATATAATCTTTATCTTAAATAAAAAAAATTGATGAATTTAGAAAGATAAACTCTATGTGAATGCATTATCTTGAATATTAATACACTAACGTCATGAGACCCTCTTGTATGAAATATTTTAGGAAAAAAAAATCCGATTCCGATTCCACGATTCCTCCATTCCTCTTATGGAAAAAAGTTGCAAATGATTCAGTTTTTTTTTTAGGTAACCACCCAGAGTAATTCTAAATTTGTTAATAATATATTCCTATTGTTTTTATGGAAAGTACTTAAATTTGTTTGATATATTTAAAAATTAAATATATAATTTTAATATTTATAAGAGGATTAGTCTAATGACTGTGGTGCAGCAAGTATTGATTGTGCATAGAGTCTGGCTACTTACACAATTGACCATTATTAAGACCAATTTTATGGATGAAAAGGAATCTTTAAGTTAGGGACAACCACATCTCTGATAGTGTCAAAGTGTTATTTGTAAAAAAAATAAAAATAAATAAATAAATAAATCTTTTCATCCGTGGCATTTGACCAAGGGAGCTAAAAAAAATTAGTTGTATGAAGAAACCAATAATAAAGAAATGAAGAATTCAGGGGAAGGAATAAAGTTTCATGATGAAAATCTGATTCTGTTATGTTTACTCAAAATCTTCCTCTCCAAGAAAGAGAGGAGTTATGTTGAGCCACGATACTTGACACAAATTGGTTAAAAAGAAGAATATGGGAATTGTGAAAGAAGCTTTGGTCCATGGATACTATCTTCAACTCAACGCAATTCACTATGAATCTGCTAGTTGGAGAATGTTGGTTCTTTCTTTTCTACTACGTAACAAGAAAATAATTAAATTCATTGGTCCCTTCCAACTTTTATATTCCAATACGGTCCGTACAAAATAATTGCCAATCAAGTCAAACATACAACATTGTGTTTCATGTTACACCCTCTTCTTATATACTTGCGGCGGTTATATATATACATGGAAGGTGCAGTAATAAAAGAAGGGGAAATGTTTGTAACATTAAAACGGAAAAAGTAATTTGGCTTGTATTTAAAACAAGTCCGTACATTTATAACATAACATCACATTTAATATTATATTTAAACAATGAGATTGTAACGTATGTAATGGTCACCCTTCATGGCTTGATCAATGATGACCACATCCTTTGAAGTAAATGAGTGGAACCAAAACAAGGTGGAGACATTTATTTGTGTAATAAGATTTTTGCAATGCAGACAAAGTTGACAGATAACCCTTGCATGTCACAAGAAGCATGTGAGTATGAGCTCGACTGCCATAAACCATGGTCTTCATCATCAACTGAAACTGAATCTCAATTCAACCCAGATCAGTCTACTTCTTACTTTAACATGAACTTCTTAGCTGTCAGTCTTAGACCGTGACCCAACAATCCTCCCTTCAAAAAAAACAAACGAGTAACGTTTACATTTACAAATAAATAAATAATAATAATATCTGACGTGTCACATGCACATGCATAGAAAAAAAAAAGAATTAACGCATCAGGCGTTTAACTAGCTAACCAACAACGTTGTCAGCAGTGTTTCCCACCTAAAACGTACACATGGATTGGATTGGAGCCCAGGTAGGCTCGGACAACCGTTTAATACGAAGCTGTAGGTTTGAGCCGAAGCTGCTCCGAAGCAAGAAAGAGTGAGAAAATTAGCGTGTATAATGTATTCTAGTTTGCCAGCCATACATAGATGGTAGCGATTTGTATTTTAGCTGAAGCGGATAGAGAGAGAAAGCAAAAGTGTGTGAGTGGGAGAGAGAGAGAAGTAGAAATGATGAAAAGGCAAAGGCAAAGGCATTGAAGAAACAAAAAGTAACACAGATTCAGCAAGGAATTGCTTCTCCTCCAAGCCTAAGTAAGCCAGCTATCGCCAGTTTCCGCCATTAAAACCTTCAAACCATTTTTCACGGGAAACCCCTCGCACTCCAAAACAAAAAAGCAACCCTCCCATTGCTATAAAAACCCTTCGCCACACTCTTTTTCTCTCTAACCTCCAATGGACGTCGCTTCCTACTCCCTGCTTTTCATGTGCTTTCTTCAATCGGTCAGAGGAATATTAGACCCCAACGATTTCCTCGCTCTGCAATCCATTCGGAAATCGCTTCACGATGTTCCCGGTTCAAATTTCTTTGCGTCCTGGGACTTCACCGCCGACCCCTGCAACTTCGCCGGCGTATACTGCGCCAACGATAAAGTCGTCGCGCTTAACCTCGGCGATCCCAGGGCCGGTTCGCCCGGTCTGACTGGAAAACTAGACCAATCGATCTCCAAGCTATCTGCTCTCGCCGACCTCACCGTCGTTCCCGGAAGAATATACGGCCCTCTCCCCAACTCTCTCTCCCAATTAAAAAACCTCCGGTTCCTCGGCGTCAGCCGGAATTTCATCTCCGGCGAGATTCCGGCGGGTTTAGGTCAGCTTCGCAATATTAAAACCATCGATCTGAGTTACAACCAGCTCACCGGAACAATTCCTCCGTCCATCGGAACCTTACCGCAGCTAACCAACCTTATCCTCTGCCACAACCGCCTCTCCGGTTCAGTTCCCTCGTTCGCCTCGGCTTATTCCCTAACCCGGCTCGAACTGAAGCACAACACTCTCTCCGGTTCCCTCGCACCGTACTCTCTCCCTCCCTCCCTACACCACCTCTCTTTATCATGGAACAAACTCACTGGACCCATGGACCGCCTCTTAACCCGCCTCAACCGGCTTAACTACTTGGACCTTAGCTTGAACCAGTTCACAGGCCCAATTCCAGCCCAAATATTCTCATTCCCCCTCACCAATCTACAACTCGAAAGAAACCAATTCTCCGGCCCGGTCCACCCGGTCAACGAGGTGACGATTCAGACCGTTGATCTCAGCTACAATAGGTTATCCGGTGAGGTGTCGCCCATGCTAGCGAGCGTTCAGAACCTGTACCTGAACAACAACTGGTTCACAGGGCAGGTTCCGGGCAGCTTCGTGGAACGGTTATTGGCGGCGGGCATTCAGATACTGTATCTGCAGCACAATTTTCTTACCGGAATTGCGATAAGCCCGACGGCAGATATTCCGGTGAGCAGCACCCTATGTTTGCAGTATAACTGCATGGTTCCACCGGTTCAGACGGCGTGCCCCTTCAACGCCGGGAGGCGGAAAATCAGGCCACCTCAGCAGTGCAACCGCCGCTAAAGTGTGTGAAACTAGCATGGTTCTGTTTCATAAAAGTTATTATATATTATATTATATTACATTATACTTCATTCAATTCATATCCCAGTTTCCTCTTTAAAAACAAAATTAGTATTAAAAAAAAGAAAGAAACGGAGAATTATTTATTACTACCTTCTATTCATCTTATTTTTGTCATATGAATAAGAAGACTCTGAATACACGCAAGAGTGTAGCGAAACCAGAGAGGTCATAGCTTTATCTTTATAGGTTACAATGTTCCATGTAATATGACTCATTATTAATGTAATATATTTTTTACAAATAAAATAAGTTTATCGTTTTGTCATCTCACTTTTTTTTGTTATTAAGCTTCACTTATTTCCATAGTTCTATTATTTAAACATTATCCTTTCATAAGGAAAATGTAAGAGAAAAAAATTAGATAATTGTTTAAGTTGTTTGATAGAAAAAATAGATAAATAAAAGTAAGGTTTTATTTAGTTATATTTTATTTCCTGCTTTTACTTTTTAATTAAAGCTATCACATTGTTTTTAATTTGTTTCGTGCAGTCAAATACTTTACAAGAAAAATAAATAAAGAAAAGTTGTTTTCAATTTTTCATATATTTTTTTTACAGATCTTTTAAAAACAGGAAAGAAATTAAAATTAATGTGATATTTTTAATCAAAAACTAAAAGTTGACATGGAAAACGAGTATAACATTTATTTTTCTTTTTAGTTTTATGGAAAAATAAAAGAAGAATACGTATCTTTATGCATATGCAAAATAACACAAAACATGGTGTGGCATTTTGAGTGGATACTTACATAAAAATATGTTTTTAAATGAAAAAAAAATGTTTTACGTTACTAAATCAAAATAAATATTAAATAAAAATAAGTTTTTAACAAATGAAAGGTTGATGAAAAAGTGAAGGCAAGTTTGACCTGCTACATAATTAATCTTTCGTCCTTTTTTTTTGTTTGATTTAGCATATAAAATATTCTATTGGACCAAAATCGAAACACACTAATACTATAACAGCTTCGACCTTTGGAAACATACATTAGAACCATTTTTTACCTTTCGATTAGTTGGCTTTTGGGGTTTTCTCATTTTTATGAAGCATCATTTTTTTTCTACACAGGTTTAGTATAAATATGTTTTTTTTTCATAGTTTTTTCGTTTTTGTTTTGTTTTAACCACTAATTTTTGTAGTTTGGCTTTATTCTAGTAATTTCCTATTTTTTAATTTTAGTCAAACGTACTCTATTAGAAAAATTGACAGGTTGAAGTTACATTTGAGCTGTGTCTAAAAATTATAACGTATTAAACAGTTTAAAAACTATATAGTATATTCAATTTTTCTTTTCTGTTTTGTTAAGCAATTTTTGTTTTCTCTGTTTATATAATTCTTTTTAGGTTGGTTTTGTATATATTATCTTCTGTGTTAATAATACAGTTTTGTCCTTTTATGATGCTCAATTCATTATTGTAATATGGGTAAAGAAAACGTTTTTCTCATTTTACAGTTTTTCTTATCTGTTTGTATAGTCCAGTTTAGGTTGTTTCTTTTATATTCTCTTCTCTATTAATAATATAGTTTCTTATTTCTTTCATATATGCTCCATTCATCATTATAATATAGTAGCATGTAAATTATTTATTCTATATTAATTTAAAAAAGAAGTTGTGAAAATATATTATTATTTTTACTTTAGATGTTATATGTTACTGTGTCTAATTAAAAAACATTAAATATCTATTTTTTATGCATATTTTTTCGTTATTCATAATTATAAATACTTTTAAGAATTACACTAATTTATTATTTTATCTTTTATAAATTAGTTCGCTTATTTTTTATATACTTGTTTTTAGATGAAATTAAAACTCCTAATGTTCTATATTATCGATTGAACTATGCTTTTATTAGTTGAAGTTATTTATATCTCTCTTTTTTTATAAGGATAACAAATTTCAAGTTGTCTTTTATAATTTTTGAAAATTAAGTTCATACTTTTTATTTGAACTCTTTCTATTCTTATTATTATAAATAAAATATACTACAACAATAAAAATTATTTTTTAATAAAATAAAAATTTCAAATTAAAACATTATATTTTGATGTTTAGAAGACTATAAGAATAGAAGAAGAAGAAATCGAATTAAAAACAGATGATTAATAACATTGTCTTATATACATAAATAACATTAACCATCACACATCGAGAATGATAATGTCATTTTAACAAAAGATACATTATCAAAATGTCATATCATCTTAATAATAGGAGAAATTAAAAACAGAAACAACATTATTATATGATTTAAAACAAAATAAATAATTCACTAAGAACAAAAACGACTTACTTATGAGAACCTTTTAACAATTTTTTTTTTAAAAATGACATATTTATAAACCTAAAGTATTTAAAGGTTAAAGTAAGTATTAAGATGAAATAAAGGTTTGGTAATTTTTTCTTCTTCTAATTATATTCGTTATTATTTTTGCATTTTTTTCATCAGATTACGTAATAATGTATTCATTTCCAAACTTTTTTCTTTTTCTATTTCTTATAATCAATATGCATATAAAAGGAACGTAAGTTTATCAGAAATCGTAGAGCATGACCATATGTAAATAACAAAAGCTAATGTTTCCATAAAAAAAGTAAAATGTTAGGGAAAAAACACAAAAAACTTTGATTAGGTAGCGTTTTACTATTTTTTATTTTTGTTTGATTTTGGTGGTTTAGGTAGAGTTTAGTATTTGGATGCATGCAAAGAGGCTAGGAAAAAAACAACACTTCAACTACTTCACTCACCTGGTGGCTTTTCACGTATGCATACAGGTCCTATGGACCAAGATAAAATCATAATAATAAAATTATTTCATTTTTAAATAATTTAAAAGTTTAAAATGGTAAACAAAATCTCAAAGATTATACATCAAGTTTCAAATAACAGGTAAACGTACATAATAAATAAATAAGCAATAATAATTATGATAATTATGATGATATTGAATGAGTCAATTCACACTTAACATAATAAATAAAACTGATTAAACTGAAAGATACATGTTTCTAGTATTAAGGAACCACTGTGCATGTTAGCTAACAACTGATATTCGGCCATCAGGATTAGGGTCCATAAACTAACAATATAAATAGAGCTCTCGACCCATTTTGCAGGTAATCCATGAAAAAATCTGGAGATAACAACACGTCAGTAATTATACATTCAATCACAAATAATATATGAATCCCTCAGCCTATACCCGTATAAAGATAAAATAAAATTAATTTCTTTTAAAAAATTTGTCATAGTGCAGCATTCAAATGTTAAATATGTTGTAATTCTTTTAACAAATCATTTAGTACATCTAATTGGATAAATGGAGAGTATTACTATTTTTATATATTAATCGATTAATTTTTTTAATAAAAACTTAATTTTTAAAGTGTTCATAATTTTAAACAACACATTGTCAAAAACATAATTATTTAAATTATTTTTTTTAATTTTAATAAAGAAAACTGAATGGACTGATAGGTTGGAGAAATTATTCCGTATAATTGAGTTTACTCACTTTTATATCCTTATCATAATTTTTTTTTTTTGTCATTTCATTGAGGAAGAAAGTCTAATCTACAAGAACCCCAACTCTTTTTTCCTATTTCCTTCCATTTACATATCTGAACTCCCAACTTTTGTCCCTGTTCTTTCTTTTTTCTTTATTCTATACCCACTGTTTCATTCAACCAAACACTGTTATTTATCATGTGTAAATCCAGAGTAATGTCTGAACCATTAATAAAGTTACTGCTTCTTTATACAATAAACATGGCTGAGCTTCTATTCTAAAATTCTAATTATAATGAAATGGACATTAATATCACTGTTTAAATTATTTAAATAAGATACAATAAATAAAAATAAAGTTCATTTCTACAAAACCTCTATTTGTTTAACTGCCACTGATAAAATTACTCATTCAATGTCCCGTTTTAGCTTATTTCACCAATAACTAAATAACTTTTTGAAATAAATTGTCTCACACTTTCAATATATACATTATTCAAATTAAGACCAAAAAAAGACAATTAATTTGAAAACATACTTAAAAAATTATGTTTATTTGAGAAGTAAAAACAATTTTTTAAAATAACTAAAACGGCAGTTACTGTGAAAGTATTTCATTACTTCCTTGAGATTTAGCATTGTTTGAATAATTTTTCCATAAATATGTATAAAGATTGAAAAGTAAATAAATGTTTTTTCTATAAGTTAAAAATAGTTTATTATATAAGTTAAAATCAGTTTTTTAGAAACTATATTATTTTAGTTGCTAAAAAAACTTTTAAATTGTACTTAATATTTTTTATCTTATAAGAAAAAATATTTAACTTTTTAATTTTACTTTATTCTCTTATAAATTATTACAAAAAAACTTAATTATAAAAATGCATTACTCCCTACAATTCCAATATTCTTCAAATAAGGGAATAAAAAAATATTTTGTAAATTCTATTATAAATAATAAAATAATGATATTCTTTTAAATTCATACCACCATGTCATTCAGTTTATGAGATATTCATACTCTCAAAACTAGCGAATTTTTTTAATTATTTTAAAATAAAATAAAATTATTTAATTATTTATTTTATTAAATAAATATATTATTTTAATTTATTAAAAAATAAAATTATTCAATTAAAATACCATACAGAAATTATCTTGAGTACATTTTTATATAATGATAATGTAAAAGAATTAGAAAAAAAAATCAATGTGGAATTGGTATTTTTGAGTTTTGACGAGTAAAGTAATAGTTAATTTTATAATTATAAGGCAGAGATGAAATACAATAATTTGAGGAAAATGTGTTATGTTAAAATCTTGGGTGACCGTTGTAACTAGAAAAAAACAAAGGCATTGCGTTGAAGGCCAACGAATTGTTCAGACTTTTTACTGTTCATAGTACTGCTTGTAATCAATTTTGTCGACAATCGACGTAGTTTTTCATGCATAATTAATTATTATTTACATTAGATATTTTGCTCGTTGCCCTTTTCAGAACTTGTTGTTTAGGTATTCGATATGTATGTTCGTGTCTATTTGTTATTAGACAAAACTCAAATTCCTTTTCGAGTCACTTCGGAGAAGCAGCTATACATGTATCACACACACTATGCCAACATTTTTTTTAATAATCATTGGATTTTTTTTGTTAGACATGACTTTTGTTCGAAGAGGTTAGACTAAACCGTGTTTGGAAAAACTAATTCACTTGAAAGCTTTTCATTTATATTTAGGTTACAATTATTTAAATACGTCAATTATATTTTTTATCATTATCAATTATCATTTTTTTATTATAAATTCTATAATCACTACACAACAAGATCAATTTTGTTGTTTGTAATTATTATTATTATTATTATTATTATTATTTTTAATAACTAAATGTGATTTAAAATATTCATAATTCACTAGTGTAAAAATAGAAAACAATGACAACTTATTATGATGGACATTCACCTTATAAAAAGTGGTGTGGTGACATTTTTGTAATAAATATTATATTTATTATGTCAATTGAAGTTAGAACTGACACAGTAAGTATCTAGTATGTCTGTTAACCATCATAGTGAGTGATTTATTATGTCAGCTTTAATTCCATCAATCATAAAAAGTAATTACATTGACATTTTTGTAATAAAGATGAAATTTAGTGTATCAATGTAGAATGGTTATAGTAATTAATTTAAAATGAAACACTAAATCTTTTTTATGTAAATCTTTATCCTTATACGCTAACCCTAAAATCTTCTCTGTTCTAGTTAAGATCTTAAGGTTTCGAATTCTTGTCACTCTTCTCACTCATGCTACACCATTTGTAATTGTCATTGTGGTTCGTGCCCCATTTACCTTCTTCTCTCATATTTACGATTCGCGGCTCGTGCTCGTGGTTCATCATGATTGATAGATATACGTATACACTACTTCATCGTTCATGCGTCGATCTATCTCTAATTCATCGGTGTTCGTCATGGTGGGGCATGTTCTTACAGAGGACTTTGAATAGGTAATGATTTATTTTAATTGATTTTCTATTACTTATCTTTTGATTAATTTAACTTTTAATTGATACTATTATGATCATATTGTTTGAATTGTCTCATAATGATTCTGAGTAGCCTAACTTCCTCAAATTTCGATTGTTTTGATTGTTTGTTGTAGGATTCTAAAAATGAGTTAATTGTTAGGGGGTTTCAACTCTCTCATTTTTTATGTGTGAAAATCTATATACATATATATATTTTGGAAATGTCTTGTTTTGTTCAATTAGAGATTTTGGGTGAAAAAAATAAGGGAGCGTTTTTTATGGCATTTATGTTACTGTGATTGTGTTTGTTAGGTGTGAATGGCTTAGACCATGGATTGGTATCGGTTCTTTATAAATAGATAGGATGCATGTTAGTCTGATGAAAAATTATAGTCATGTTGTTGTTGTAACAAAATATAGTGCTCTCTGCTAATTGAAGCATGAGTTGTACTTTTTTTAGTAATAGAGAAAGACCATTTCAGTTAAGATTTGACTGATGTTCATTCTAAAATTGTTATATACAAATAAATTGAATTTATAAACATGCTACATGATGTGTATACATATGCAATTGCTCTAGCGATTGGATGTCAAAAATCAATAGACAAAACAAGTGATATTTACACTTGCCTCATCCTCTTATTCGTCTAAGATCAATGAGGCTTTATTTTGTTCATTTCCTTATTGCAGTTGCAGATATATAAAAGAGTGAGAGTTTTCATTAATTGAAAATGTGCTTATTACAAACCAAGACCCGATAACTTGCATTTAATTTTTTTTTTCCAACAATAGATCTCATTAACGGAATTAGTTGATGAATTTTGAGATGTTCTAAACCAATCGATAGAGGTTCATAATCTTATTAATGGTTCTGTGAATGTTGATGGGAATGTGGAGAACGATGAGGTTGATGATGGTGCCAAATTCTAGTAAGAAGGTGGATTTGAATGAGAGGAACTTGAATTTGAATGTAAAGTTCACTAATGAGGTGGAGAAGCCTTTGCATGGAGTGGATGAAGAGAATGAAAACGGGATTGGAATGTTGAGGATAATATTGAAGGGATTAGGTTTTTTGGGGCCTAGATGAGTTCCTTAGTAACATGCCCATTCTTAATTCAACCGGTTGATTCGTGATTTCAATCGATTGATTTTTTGAAAACCTTAACAGAATTCTCTGTATTCTCTGTACTTTAATCTTTGATTGTACCCAGGTGTATTCTATTCCTTTCTTTCTTAATCATTGTAGTTCTGTGTGACTTGGTGTTGTGTAGTTTCAAAGGTTGTTCTGAAAACTGTGTTGTTTGCCAAAGGTGGTGTGTTCTTGAAGGGTTCAGGATCACCACTTTGGTATGTTGTTTGTAATCAAAGTTTGATTACTTAGTGAATTCTCAGTGGTTTCTAAGAACTGGATGTAACTTTTGGTAAAGACTGAACCAGTATAAACATTATGTGTTAATCTCTCTATCCTTACTCTCTTTAAAACTGCTTTAGCTTTGATTTTATAAACTGCTAGTATAAACAACCGATTGTTTCGCAAAAAAAAAAAACAGGTTGATTTTTTGCAATCAAACTAAAAATAATTTTCTAATTGGCTGAACTGATTTCTAATTAATTGATTCTTTATTTTCTTTCAATCTACCTTCAATATTTGTGAAAATATTTCATAAACAATTCACCCCCATTTTGTTTAAGATCTTTATTTCTAACAATAAAAAGTCTTATTTACAATGACGGGTGTAAGAATATTTATCATACAAAACCACTTACTATGACGGTTCTGATGAGAACCATCATAATAAGTCGTATTTTCTATGATGGGTGTAGAAATACCAGTTATAGAAAGTTTTGTTTGAACATATTTTACATTTTATGACAGTTCGTAGACAACAATCATAGTAAGTTAACTTACTACTTACTATGTCAGTTTTTCAACCGACATAGAAAATGCATAATTTTTATAACTCCTGATTTTATGTCACCTTCAGAACTGTCATAAAAAATACTATAAAATCGTAATAAAAAGTATTTTTTTACACTAGTAATTTTAAAAAAATTTGACATAATAACAGTTTTAGTAATTATTTTCTATATTAAACTTTAATTAAATATGGTTTAAAATGTTCCTCCTCACTGCAAAATCAAAATTATTCTATAGATTTAGAAGATGATGATTACTTCCTATGTAAAATATATAAGTCACTCGCATCTAGAACTACCAAAGCAACTTGTTTTGTTTGTATTATAGTCTAGACATTTAGGTTGATTACTTTTATTAACCATTAAAAAATTTATTATCTATATGTTTTCTTAAATATTTAAAAAACGATTTCTTTATTTTTATTAAATCAACAAATATAGTAGGTATTTATATTTAAATATTAAGAGAGCTATCCAACCGAAATAAAAAAAAAATTAAACATAATCCACACTACATAGTTCTAAAAAAACACAATAGAAAAAGTATTAAGAAATTACATTAACATAAATACTAATATTGTTAAATTTCTTACGGACTAATACTTTATAAGTTAAGAATTTTTTATAATAATAATAAATATAAAAAATATAGGTTTAAGTCTTGATATATAAATATTTATGTGATAAGAACATTTTAAATATGAAAGTACAAAATTAGAATTCCTATATATATAACTAGAAAAATGTTATGAAAGTGATAGAAAAACTCAAAGATGAGTTCCAATACAGAGTAAGTGTGGAGTGATTCAATTTTGATATTGACTTAATATAAAGAAACTTTGTAACCAGATTCTATATAGGCATAATTGTAAACTCATAATTCAGTAAAATTTTATAAATTATCAAAACTAGAATTTATCAACACATATTCCCAACCTATCAATAACATTAACATCCTAATATATTTTTGAGCATGATGTTGTGTTTTAGAAATAAAATCTCTAAGACATTTTATAGAACAAGTTCATATTATAAATGAACTTTTTGTTATTGCATACTCAACATTGTTCATTAACAATATAAAGTTTTCTTACCATCTTACACTTCAATACTTATATATAATATGTTCTCCTAAGTTGAGACAATTTTTACGTTTAAAAATATTATCTTTGTTCTAATCAAGAGCGATGTCTCTCAATTAGAGCATTTAGTTTAGGTAGAAATGATTCACAGTCGAGTTATTGTCAGTTAAACTCTGAGATGGTCATCGAATCATATCCTTGTAAGCTTCATGAATTGGCTCCAAGGAAATGAGGGGACTCCACCAACAGAAAATACTCTAATGTTCAAGTCAGTAAGTGCATAAAATTTAGTGTATATAATGAGTATAGTGTAAAATATGAGTTGAAATTACTCTTTGTGAGTTTTTGTTCTTTGGTCAGGTCATCTTTTTTCTCTTATGTACAATAGTGTTCCCCCTTCTCCTTGTATTTGGTCTTGTTTTGACCTATATTCATAAATTAATTACAATCCCGCATATCTAGTCAATCTCCATAATTAACACCTTCCTCACTTTATGACAGGTAAATAAAATATTTCTTCATCATTTTCAGATATCGGTATCAAATTTGTTTTCACCCTATTATTGGGCTTGGCCCAAGACCTCACATCCTCCCGCCTCAGGCATAAGCCAATGAGGTTGATAAGTTTATAACCATTAAATTCAGAGATTGCCATTAAGACCATTTCACCATATGATTGGGCTCGGGTCATGACCTCACAACCCCATACCCTCAGGCATAAGCCAATGAGGCTAATAAGTTCATAAACATTAACTACATATGTTGACATTTCCTTCACCTAATAGGTGGATATTTCCTTTACCTGTTATGGATATAATTTAAAACTTACAAATTGGACCAAGTGAGATCGACATTTCCTTCACAAACTAGACCGAGCGAGGTCAACATTTCCTTCACATGCAATGTATATTATTTAAAATTGACAATTTAGACCGAGCAACAGGTCGGCACCATGTCAAGTTAAGAATTGTGCATGATTTTTCTTCACGTCAAGTTAAGACTTGTACATGGTCTTCAATAAATTGAACCAAACGAGCTCGACATTTCCTTCATCTGCATGTAATTTTTTAAAATTCACCTTGATCTAGCGAGATCAACATTTCCTTCACCTGTGATGTATGTAATTTTTTTAAATTCACCTGTATCTAGCGAGATCGATATTGCTTTCATAAGTTGGACTGAGCAAGGTCGGCAAGTCCTTCACCTACAATGTATATTATTTAAAATTGACAAATTGGACTGAACAAGGTCAGCACCACACCAAGTTAAGACTTGTGCATGGTTTTTCTTCACGTCAAGTTAAGACTTGTATGTGGCCTTCAATAAATTGGAACGAACGAGGTCGACATCACACCAAGGTAAGACTTGTGCATGGCTTTTTCATCACGTCAAGTTAAGACTTGTACTTGGTCTTCAATAAATTAGACGAGGTCGACACCACACAAAGTTAAGACTTGTGCATGGTTTTTCTTTACGTCAAATTAAGACGTATACGTGGTCTTCAATGAATTGGATCGAACGAGGTCGGCATCACACCAAGTTAGGACTTGTGCATGGTTTTCCTTCATGTTAAGTTAAGACCTGTACGTGGTCTTCAATAAATTAGACCAAACGAGATCGACACCATACCAAGTTAGGACTTGTGCATGGTTTTTTCTTCAAATCTATAATTCATCACTTTAACACAATATGTTAAGATGCATAAAAAATAATTAATAAAACGAAGGTTGGCTATATTCAATGTTCTCGATATAGGACCTTTGTTTAATACTAATTTTAGGTCGCTTCTCCACTGATTCAACATTAATATCCTTGATTTGCACATACGGTATTAATGTTCTTAATTACATAGATCGGTACCCGATCTATTCATGACAATATCAGACTCGGTCAATGACACCACAACTTCCATCAAATTTCCAAGCGATATGCTCCTTTTCCGACAACTTCTCAAACCTAATAGGGTCTTAAACACGAAGGTTTGCAATATTTCACGTCCAATATTTGATGTATTGTCTCTCCTTTCTTTTGTGTCATCGTCCTTCCTATCACTTGCATTTCTAAAAATGACGCAAGATAGATTTACTTGCCCCATGTTGGGCGCCAAAATGTTCTAGCCAAGAGAGATGTCTCTCAACTAGAGCATTTAGTTGAGGTCAGTTAAACTCTGAGATAGTCACTAGATTGGATGCTTGCAAGTTTCATGAATTGGTTGTAAGGAAATGAAGGGGTTCACCTGCAGAAGATATTCTGACTCTCAAGTTAATAAGAGTATAAAATTTAATGTATAAAGTGAGTTTAGTGTAAAATATGAGTTGAAATTACTCTTTGTCAGTTGTTGTTCTTTGATCGGGTCATCTTCTTTTCCTTACATATAGTAGTGTTCTCCCCCTACTCCTTGTATCTGGTCTTGTTTTGAGCTATATTACAATTTCGCATATCCAAACAATCTCCGTAATTAATGCACTCCCTTTTTATAAAGAGTAAATAAGATTTTTTTTCATCATTTTTAAAAATCAGTACCAAATTTACTTTCACCCTATTATTGAGTTAGACACAACATGACCTCAATCAAAACAATTGTAGATTCGTGTAGAATTTTATTTGTCAATACCTACTCTCGGTTAGCTAACATTTTATTTTATATAAAATTAATATTAAATATTGACATTTCTTTAGTGATTTTGAAAATAATAAAATAAGATGATATTCTCGTGAAATCATTGTAACATATACTATGTGTTGAATTGTATTCAATAAATCATCTCACAATTTCATTGTTATTGGATGAATATAATAAAAATAAACCAACAAATAATACTTGAATTTCTCCTACATTTCCTTACACAAAACCATGCCGCAATAAGAATATATGTGAAGTTATCATAAATAGTAAATCTGTTTGGATATTTGACTTTTATGATATGTGTGAAGTGGGAGCATATTTTTACAAAGTTGAAAGTAATGAGAACAATTTTTTTATCATTGGATCTAGTGTGAGATATATTGTTCTTAAGTTTAAATTAATGTTCTACTCCTTCAAGATAATTTATGAGAACAGTTTTTTTATCATTAGTTGAAAGTTATGAGAACAATTTTTTTTATCATTAGATCTAGTGTGAGATATATTGTTCTTAAGTTTAAATTAATGTTCTACTCCTTCAAGATAATTTACTTTAGTTATATCTTCATAAGAAACACAATGTATTGGTTGGTGAATAAGTGTTCACATCAAACTTATTCATGAAAATGTTAACATTGTTATTATTGTTGATATTGCTATTGTTTTAAATTAAAGTAGAGATATGGTTCTTCTTGAGATAGTTATATTGTCTAGTCTTACGTTTGTTGTTTTTTTAAAAAATTATATTATAGTTTAAATTATTTATTATGAATCTAAAATACACTTATATATATTTAAAATGTTTATCTATTAAAAAATAAAATTAGAAAATATTTCAATTACATAAAACATCTGTTAGAACTAAAATAGTATAAACCAGGGTGTTCGGAAGTAAAGGGATAAAAAAACAAAAATCAATCTAAATAACCACAAAAACACTCAAAACTCAGTTTCTTTATTCTATTAACATAGTGGTTTGGTTCGATTTGGGTTTAAACTTTTAAAACTCACTCAAATTAAATCAAACCACAGTGTATACTTTTAATATATTATTATTAGCAAGTTATATATATTTCAACATAAATCTTCTTTTAAAAGTTGTTTAGTTTACTTCACATAAATATTTTTAAATTAAATCTTAAATTTTTGTTTCGTACTTATTGTCGTTAGATTACAATAGCGGATTGTGCATCCATATTTTTTATTTAAATTTATTTAAATGAAATATAGATTTATGTGTATTCGTGTGCATGAGAAACACACGGAAAGTATGAGAGTCATGTGATTGAATTTCAAGATATTTAAGAAAAAGGAAAAATAAAGTGAGAAAGAGCGAAGAGACAAAAAAAACGGTGATAAAATCCCAAATATTCAAAAAATCAAATGGGAAAGCAACATCCATCCGTGAAAATTGAAGAAATGGAGATATATTTCAGAAAATTAAAATGAAAAACAAAATTTAATATGTTTTAAAAAAAATAGGAAATGATGCAATGTGCATAATACAGTAATTAAATTAAATATTGATATAAAGATAAAATAGAAAAAAAAATTGAGAGCAGCTAAAGAGGGAAATCCCTTCATATAGAAGTTATTAATATGAGTTTCAAACTTGAATTTAAAAGAATTTAATCTTTTTTTTTAGTTTCATCTTTTCTCCTACCTTCAGAAAAGGGAATAAAGCATTGACATTAACGCCCTCATTATAATTCTAATTTTCTGAAAGTTAACTATCTCGATTTTATATATAATATACAAAAATATATGATATATTCATTTCTATAGAATCTTGGTAAAAGTTTTTTCTTTCTTATCTTCTAACTTCTTATAAGTAAAGAGAAAATACTTTCTATCTTTGGGATTTGATACTACACCACTCCTCAAAATATTAGGGGATCCATTTTATTAAATAAGTGAATTCCTGACTTTTTTATTTATCATGAGATAAGTAAACAGTTTTTATTATATCAATTCAAAACCGTGTTAATTGATTCTTAGGATGCTTACTTTATCAATTAGATATTTTATCCATAGAAAAAGAGGATATCTAGACATATTGATTTCTTCATATTTTTACTTCTATGAAGTTTCTTTGCTACAACTGATAAAAAATCGTTGTTTTGGACTATATATGTATATGTAGAAAGTCTTTATTATTTATCATTCTTGATATTTATTCTATTAAAATTTGTGGATTTGCTTGTTCTTTTTTTTTCTTTCTACAGTGGAGATAGTCGCACGTAATGACAGATCACAACCATATTATTAAAAGCTTCGAGTAAAAATGAGTTTCGTTCGAGTGTCCGAAAATAATATTCCAAAGCTTTAGTATGTTCTTCGTTACTTGTGTGAATAAGGTCTATGTTATAAAGTATATAACTTTGATCATAGAGATCAATTTCCAGTCACATATTCTCATAATAATTTTGTAAAGCTTTCGCATAATTTCCTTCAGGTTGAGGTGACATTCGTTACGATCGTCATTTGGTTCAAATAATCTCTGTTCCAGAATTGTACGTGAGATTTTCATCTCCATAGATAATATATTATTTTAATTTTTAATATATTAAATATTAATCTTATGATCTTATTAGTTTATTATTTAATGTATTTATCATATTTTGTTGCAATAACATTCTTTATAATTATATATTTCAATTTAATAGTTGAAAAAAAAGAATATTTAATGAAAAAATTGAAACAAAAAAATAAAAACTATAAAAGTATATTCGAACCAAATCACATAAATTGATTTTATTTGATTCGTTTTTTTTTTTAAATAGAATTATATGTATATTTTATGTTTGATTCGAATATAATTTTTATCAAAAATTGAACCGAATTGCACCCAAAGAGCTTGGTACAAATCATCCTTTAAAATCAATATTATAGGGTGAATTTCAGCTTAATGATTCAACACGTTTCAATAAAGACGGACAATTACTTCATCCATTATATCATTGCACCCAATTTCACTATAAAAAAAGAAAGAAAATGTCTTTATATAAAATTGAGATATATATAAAAATACATTTCGGACTCTTAAAATTGTTTTGGATTTTTTTTTTCATAACAAACTTTTTGTATTGTGAATTTTTTTCTCTGGAATGAATTTTTTATTTATTTTCAGAATACAATAATTTCTTCCAGATCTACTCTTTCAAAATGTATTATTTTCAATTTCTTTCAGATTTCCATTTCTAAAATAAAAGGCATTTTCGGAAATTTAAAATTGTGTAGGGTGCAGTTTAAAAGGATTGGGTTTTATGTGTGTATGACACAACGAAACATGGGCTGAAAAGGCCAGGCCCAAGGATAAGGAGAGGCCTGCATAGTACCGCGTCTATGGGGATTTCTTCTGCGTAAAACCCTAACAAAAATTTGAGCGTCGACCATGAAACGAATGTGGAGATTCTCTTCTGGCGCAATGCGAGTTCAGTTGTTGCTCTCCCAATACCATTTCCATGGACTCTTCAAGCCCAAAGCCATTCCCTCCTTCTCCACCCCGCTATATCGCAACCTCAACACAATGTCAAACTTGTTCTCAGACCTTGTTCCACTGTTCGCTGCCAAGTCTTATTCTTCAGCCAAAAGGGATCACCACGTCACGATTCTTAGGAACGAGCTAGTTCGGGAATCCTCCGACTCTGTTCGGGTTCAAAGCATTCTGGACGATAAGTATGACCGTCTCAATCGCCGTTACCCCGAGGGATATGTGTTCTTCCAACTTATGAATCAATTGAATTCAAATCCTTCCCTTGCTCTTCAGGTTCAATTTTTATCAACTCTATTTGAAACCGGTTTTTTAATTTGGTTTATTGGCGAATTGGACTTTTTTTTTGGTGAAGTTATGTTGGATATGGTAAATTGGACTGTCTTTTTTTTTTTAAGTTTCTCTCCTTGCATTAGGATCTTGAAAGTATTGCTATTTTGGTTTATTTTACTTGTGTTTTATTTTAGATCAATCCAGTTTTGTTTAGTTAATGGTGGTTCGTCGAACTTGTATTATTGCGAAATATAAATGAATATAACCGATTTTAATGGTTTTGATTTTTATTTGGATTGTGTTGGTTAACATTCAGGTGTTTAATTGGAGAAGGAAAAGATGTAATGCTGAAAACCCTATGGATTCGAGAGAGTACTCAAAGGGTATAACAGCTGCAGGTAGAGCTGGGAATATTAATTTAGCTGTGAACCTCTTTAACGAGGCTGCTAGGAAAGGTCTCAAGACGACCAGCACTTACAATGCGCTAATTAGTGCCTTTTCATTAAATGGTCTTGCTGATAACTGTTGGTCCTTGTTTTCTGATCTGAAGAGGGATCCAACTTGCGATCCTTCTATTGCCACATTCAACATTCTCATATCTAGTTGTGGTAGCTTGATGCTGATTGATCACATGGAAGCAATCTTCTCTGAGATACGAAGGTTAGACCTTGCCGTGAACATCAGCACTTATAATCACTTAATTGCTGGATATATCACAGCTTGGATGTGGGATGATATGGAAAAGGTGTTTCAAATGTTGAAGTCGAGCCCTGTCCAGCCTAAGACGAAAACCTACCTGCTAATGCTTCGCGGGTATGCAAATTCAGGTAATCTGGAAAAGATGGAAGAGATGTATTCCATTGTAAGGGATCATGTAAATGAACATGAAATTAGATTAATCAGATGTATGATATGTGCCTATTCTAGAAGTTCTGAACCGAATAAACTAATGAGGATAGAATCGCTATTGAAGTTTATTCCAGAAAAGGAGTACAGACCATGGTTAAATGTGTTGCTGATTAAACTCTATGCCAAGGAAGACAGGTTAGAGAAGATGGAGAATTCTATAAATGAGGCATTTGAACATGGAACCTCTATAAGAACCAAGGGTATCATGAGATGCATCGCTGCAACTTATTATCGGTGCAATGCAGTAGAAAGGCTAGAAAATTTTGTGAGACGTACTGAAATCTCTGGGTGGAGTACCTGCCGCTCCTTATATCATTGTAAACTGGTCATGCATGGGTCACAGAAGCCCTTACATGAATTGTATCGCGTCCTTGAGGAGATGGAAAATGTCAAGCTTGTATGCACAAAGAAAACATTATGGATAATGCACAAAGCTTACACCAACCGTGGCCAGAGTTCCATGGTTTTAAAAATACTGGGGCAAATGTTCAAACATGGTTATGAATTTCCTTTGGATGCATTTCCATCATAAAGTATATATATATCTTGAAGTGCATATTATCTTTCCAATGGTATTGTTGATAAGAAGTCTAAAAGTGGAACCACAAACTTCTAACCAACTCTGACCCAGATGTTCCAGGATCTACCATTCAAGTTGTATCTGGAACATTTTTCAGGGTTTGCCTCTCGCTCGGAGCTAAATTACAAAACCAAAATGGTGAATTTTTTTTGTAAACAGAATAAATTGTAGTAACCATTTCTGTTCAGGGAAAAAAATCCATTATTTATATCATGAGAATAGCTCAAAGGCCAATATAAAAATTATATGGCTGTGAATGATTTAAATTACCTGTAAATTAGTAGATCAAGAAGTATGTATGGATTTTTTTTCCCCTCCATTATTTGCATTGGGTCAAAGTGCAGGCCACAGTGCATTTAACTCGGGGAAAGAGGACGTAGTACACAGAAGTTATTGAAATGCTGATATTGCTCCACAGAAAATTGATTCTGTAGGTTCCTTCTCCTAATTGTTTTTCTTATCAGCAAATCTCTCCTAATTGTATAATTCACATTTTCTGCAATGCTCTTGATACACATTCATATATACCTGACTTTAGATCAGTGGTATTAAAAACAGAAATAATTCGGAGTTACAATGCGTGTTGTACTGCCACTTTATAATAAATTATATTAGAAAAAGTTTTCTTATACATAGTGTAAATCCTAGTTGAACTTGTTTGGAAGAAAAATCTGTTTCATCATTCATGAGGAGCATTAACATAAAACTAACATTTTATTATGCATGGAAGACTTAAGCGCCTCTCTTATTGCTCATTGGCCTTATTGATGACCTGCTTAATAACATTGCTCGAGTTGGAGACTATATCATTGAGTTTTGTATATCTGGATAATACTAGACGGTAGGCAGCTGTATGATTTTTTATTTGTATTTTAATCCGTATAGATAATTGTTTTGGAAGATATATTGTTTATGGCTGAATAGGTCAAATCACAAGGTAGAGGAGTTTTTTATCTTTTGTTTCCATATGCGAAGGAGAGTATTGAAAAGAAATTCAGAGCTTTGACCTCAGTGTTGGTTACTTTCAATAATACAGCAGGACCTGAAACCTAAGGCTTAAAGAAGAGCAACAGGTCTGCCCTATTTTGAGATGGGTGCCTAAGGTGTGGCAAATAATCCAGGTTTTGGAGCTTGGAACCAGGGCTGCCTCTAAATATCCCCTAATACCAATTTGTTGCGCACACTTACATTGGATAGATCTTAGCTTCTAATCAAAATGTGCAAGTTAGAAAGGTAAGTTTCTCCCAATTTTCTTTGATGTCAGTTGGAACAGTTTTTATTGTCATCTACTGATATGTATGAGTCTCTATTTTTGGATATTGACTTTGCCTAGCCTTTAGTGGTGGTGCATCTTGCAACGTACTTGGAGTATGTTTCATCAACAGTTTTGGTGTTTTTCCTTATCTCTGCATGGTGAGTGTTTTTAAATATACAATCAATAGGGTTTTTAATACTTGTTTTGATTCAGCAGCAGTTGTACTTTCTATCTTATAAAAGGAAGTATTTTCATTAAAATCCAAAAAGAAGTTTATCAAATATATGAAAAGTGAGAATTAAAAAATATTAATCTAAAAGAAAAAGGGGTACACGAGGTAATGTGACAATTTTATTGCGTCATTGTTACAAGAGTTTTCAATATCTAGCTTTTTTCCTTATTCATTATTGTATCTAAAGGCGTAATTTTAAGGTAATAGTAAATTAAGCCTTCTACATAAAATACTTGTTGAAGTCCTCGATTGGTAAGTATTTTATATTATTTTTACTATTCTGTTTTTGGTTGTTTTTTAATGAATAAATCTGCTTCACCATAATACAGCTTCGTATAATTTTTTTATGTTCGTCCCTGAAAGCATGCCCACACTTGGTGTCAATTGTTCGGTTTTAGCACAACAAAAGTTGAGCGGAACTAAATTAGAAAACGGTTCACTCAAATCGAACTAACTTTGAAAATTGATTTGTTAGAATCAAACTGTATTTTAGTTTGATGAACTGTATAATACAATTCACCCAATCTGAATTAAAAATAGAAAAGGGTTTGTTTGATTTTAATCGGTTCAGTTTCATAAACTTGTTTTAATGTTTTGAAGCAACTTTATTCTTGTTATCTGTTTTGTTTTTGTGCTTTGGACTTACTCAAATTTGTAATTTAATTGACTTAGTCTTTACTGAATTGATTTGTTTGAATCAACCAAAAGTGCTATTGGATGTTGAACAGGTTTTTCAATTTTATAAGGTATCTTACACCAAGAAACTATCATTAACACATATTTATGAGCTACTCTAAAATGTAGTTGTATCAAACATTTATAATTTGATAAGCTAGTTTGATAGTTAAAAGGTTAATTTGACGGCTACTAATTAACTTTCAATTAGCAACTAATTTTCATTTAATTTTGTGAAATATAGTAAAAAGTTCGTGCAAGAATAAACTACGTTTCTTCTTATTTTATACAATCAAAAATGAATTTTTGGATTAAGTAAATGCAAATTAAAATATATCGCTATTTTCAATAATTTTGGTATATTTAGCAGGGATTATATTTAAACCGTAATTTTTTATATCATATTATATTATATTATATATATATATATATATATCATTATATAAACACTGTAAATATATGCAGTGGTATCTTTAATAAAAAATTAAAGGGGATGTATTTTTTTTAATTACCCCAATTATAAGTGTCTAACTTCTATGCCTAATATAATGGAGCTCCCCCACTTAAAATAACATAAACATACATTTTCTTAATTTTTAAAATTATATTTGTTTTAAATTATATTTTTTTAAATATGTTATTATTAAAAAATGTTTTATTTTTAAAAAATGTTTTATTTTTAAAAAATGTTTTATTTTTAAAAAATGCTTTATTTTTAAAAAATGTTTTATTTTTAAAAAATGTTTTATTTTTAAAAAATGCGGATATACAACAAGGAGAGGCTCAATTCTCTATCTAACATTATTTATACTTTTATTTCCCTATCTAACACCCATTTGTTTTTATTTCCCTATCTAGCACCCTTTTGTTTTTATTTCTCTATCTAGCACCTTTTTGTTTTTTATTTCCCTATCTAGCACCATTTCAAAAATAAATAAATAAATAATAAATTAAATATTTTTTTGATAATTTTAATTTTGAATACATTAAAAAATAAGTATTTTTAATGTTTAAAATAGTTAGAAATATAATTAATGAATAAAGAAATGAGTTTTTACAAAATAAAATAAAAAAGTAATAAATTAAAAATGTTTAGTTAATTTTTTTTTAAGAATTAAGAAAATAAAAAATTAAACTCTACAACAACATAAAAGTTGAATCTATAAACATAGATTAGTATTTGTTTTTATTATCATTAATGATGTAATCATGTTAATTTCAAGTAAACAATACAAGGCATAATTATAAAAAAAAATCAAAGTCAATTAGTATTAATTAATATTGAACACACAAATAATATTGAAGTGTCTATCTACCTTAAATGCAAAATCCTAAAAAAAAAACTAATGCAATTGCTACACTTAATGCTTAAAAATGAGAAGAAGAAAAATGTAAAAATAAATAAATATAGAAAATAAGAACAACAACATTGCAACAAATTTTCATGTTATGAAAGACTATTTAATGGAACTCATAAATGAAGAGTATTGCCCTGCATACACTGGTCAAATAGTATGCCTAAGTCCGGACATGAAAATAACCTCAAAGGGGAGACATAAGTCAAGTCGAATAAGAACTGATATGGATATAAGAGAACAACATGATTGAACAAAAAAATGTTCATATTGTCAAACACAAAAAGAACATGTCTCAACATTATTCGATTGTGCACTTCTTGTCATTAATTATGTTTCATTTCGCACAAACTATTTGATGTACCATTAAAGAAAATATTAAATGAATGATCATCTTTCATTTATTTTTCTTTTTATGATCAACATCTACTTATTTAGTATCGTCTTATATCTCTTATCTT
>Ga0123342_1002995_pt1 | contig 27624 bp, 17 predicted proteins | sample Turbeawhitnodule_FD_89960 | JGI IMG/M metagenome (GOLD analysis project Ga0123342, IMG submission 89960) | Root nodule microbial communities of legume samples collected from Mexico - Turtle bean Mexico white nodule | ecosystem: Host-associated > Plants > Roots > Nodule | place: Mexico: Nepantla... | reverse complement strand
TGTTTCAAGTCTTATGAAGAGAGAGATAATTTGAAACATTATAATAATGAAATTTTAGATATATTTGTATTATGTTTATATATTTATTTTAATATTTCATACAGATTATGGTTATAGATATGAGAAAATATAGGGATGTTACACATCCAAGATGAGTAAAGATCATTTACAGCAAAATTTTCTATATTGAGCATCTAATGGCTATAATGAAGAGCGAAGAACGCAAAGTTTCAATGATCATGTTCTAAAGGCTATACAAATACTTTGAAGTCGAAGAACACAATGACAAATGTACAAAGAACGAAAAAGAAACTTTAGATACAATTTAGAATCTAAAGTAGTTTGTAGCTAATTAGGCACCAATTTAGAAACTATTTATCAATAATATAAACCACTTTAGATACTAATATTTTTTTGGTCTCTAAAATAATATCTAATTTAGTAATATAATAACTAATTATTTTTTGTCTCTAAAATTAGTTTCTATTTATGTATTTAGATAGTCAAAAGTGACTTTATGTACTTGTTGTAAGCCAACAATGAAAATAATACTTGTAATCTTGTTTGATTAGTAGAAGTGACCCAAGTTAGGGTGAACTAATAAAAAATTGTGTTCTTAATCCTTCTATTACATGTAACATTACTTGGTTATCCTTCTCAATAAGCATGTAAACGTATTTTATAAAACGATCATACAACTCCACACATAACATTTGATAAGCTATTTGCAAATAGTTTCCAAAATGTGTTTTAATAGCTCAATTAAAACCCCAATTTCTAGAACTAACATGTTCTAAGTATGTAAATAAAAGGTTTACCATAAACAAAAATGAACTAATAATTCTACATGATAGATCAGTGTATTGTGTTTTTGTCAAATTCGCATAAAGTGCTAAATCTATAAAGTTATAGTAAGACAATATAAAGTGTTCCTTCTTCATAAAACCTTCTTTATAAAGTCTCTTATCTGGACAAGAATTGTTTATAGTTTATTTATTAAGAGTTAGCCTTGTAATCTTTTAAAGAACTTTTTATTGTAACTTGGAATGTGACAATAATATCATACTTGTTAAAAAGATATAAATGACTTAATATTAAAAAATGAATTTATGTGTTTGTTAGCCAAAAATCACTGTAAAAGTACTTGTAATTAATTATTTTTATTAATAGAACATTTTAGAAATTGTAAAGAAAAATTAAATATAACACTAAAGTTGGGTCTATCAAGTAAAAAACGCTAAGTATTCCATTGTTTCATCTATGACACATGTACGAGGTTTTGAAAACCTTTTGAAAATGTTTTTCAACCATTAGATAATTATCCCAAACCTTCTCTAATCACAATGATGAAAATTTCTTAAAATAAATTTTGAGTCCTATTGAACTTCATTTATAAAAGATAATATGTTTCTTTTCAAGTAAATATGAGAATTTATCTGAAATTAATTAATGGATTATTTAAGTAATAATTAATTATTTGTACAAATGTCATATTTAGAAAACACCAATAATATACTATTTACTTATGATTGATTATGCAATTAAAATGATGGATTATTTAAGAGTTTGATATTTTTATCAAAACTGAACTTAATTATTATATTCTTTCTTAATATATTAAAGTTTACTTGTTCAATTAATATCTTAAAAAAATTCAAGAGTTTCTAAATCAAAATACCACAATAACCTTATATAAATAATTAAGAATCTCTAATGCATAAGTTGTTAAACTTTTTACGAAAAATATCAGAAAAATTAAAATCATGAACAAACTCATGTAATAAAAAAAAACTTTCAACTCAAAACTTAGAAAGATTTGTAAGCGTTCTCATTTTTTTTTACCTATTTTTAGTCATTCTAAACTATTAATCAACATAAATTACATATTACTAAAATAAAATGAACTTATTTAAGTATTTGTATACATCAATAAATATAACTTCAAAATTAAACCTTCATCACCAACCAAGTAAATTAATTTTTTATTACCTGTATATTATTTTTTTGTTACTTATATACATAAAATGATATGATGATAGAATATTAATATATAGAAATGTATGAAATGAGATATTTGTATCGGATCCTTTTGGATGCATACAAAACAAAGTGATGAAAAAAAGTTAATGCAACCCTAGAAAGCATGCTATGTTATTTGTATTGTTCTGGACAAAGTTTAGTGCACCGAGATAGCACAAAATCCCATTCATAAACCACTGTGATAATTTCATTCAATTCCCTTGCGCATGCAATACTTCAAATAATTGTACATAAACGACATCCACGTGTTTTGTTTTATTCACTTATCATTTTCGTGTATATCCAACAAAAAGTTCAGAAGCCAATTACCCTTACGTAGGAACTATAAGTGTGTCTTTATATGGTTTTGAAAATGACCAATGCTCTTTAGTATTCATCGATCAATGCAAAGTCTTCCTAGTAAAAACAAACGTTTTGTCGAGTTTATTTGGGGGAGAATGACAGTTTTGAAAACGAATTAAATACAAAATTATCATTTTTGGGATGCATATCTAGGATATAAATGGTTGAATATTTTAATAAAAAATAGCAATCTAATTGAATTAGCATATTAATGAACAAGGGTGAACAACTTTGAATCTACATCTTTTAAAAGAAATGATGTTACAGTGTCTTAGTTGTTAAATCAAACAACACAACCCATATAAACCCATATAAATCAAAGATTTGATAAATAATTTTTTTTTTCTTTACTTTGCTGGTGTATCCTTACTTATTTATATTTTTGTTTCAATTTATTTTTCTTAGACAAGAATTGTATTATTTGGATAAGAAACTTTTGACCATTGGAATTCTTGATTTATAGACATTGACTACACAAGGATACCTGAGGTGAAGTGTACTTTATTGCATAACCTCAAACTACTTATAAAGTTAGCATTTGTTTAAAAGCTCTCTCATAAGTCTTTTTCTTAATATAGGAACAAATTTTATAATTAATTATAAGTTAATATTTTTTTTCTTTTAAATAATATTTTTTGTAACATCTTAGTTTTCAATATCTTCTTCCAAATTATTCAAAACAATAATTTGGACAATGTATTCAAGATGTGAGTTAACCATAGACAAAACAAAATTGCAACTAATACATTTAACAAAGTTTAAATTGTGAAAAAAAAAAAAGTTAAAAGAATTTTCATTGAACATAATTTTATTTTATTTTTTGTATCACATCATATTGGATCCTTGAAAATGACAACATTAACCTGAGCTTAGGGAACATGTGATCATGTTCTAAGTGTTTGAGTAGAGGAAACTTTGAAAACTAACTTGTTTGCACTACAAAATTTCCATTCATGCAAACCATAGAGGTTGAAGTAGCAAAAATGTGAAATATGATTTGTTCATAATGTCTTCAACATGAAACTAACCTATTAATTGAAGTATACTAATGTCTACCCTTTTAATAACATCATATATAATCTGTTGAAATGTATAATATATAGAAAGTACTTCGAGTTATATCTAAACTATCTAATAATTATACAGGATCAAATGTATAACAATTATCAATTAAAAATAATATTAAAATAATAATAACAATTTAAAAATTATGCTTCTTTTATAAAAAAAAATCCTATCTTTTAATCTTAGAGTAACATTATTTCTAATCATTTTTTCATAAAACCCTTATAAAGTGCAGAACTATATAAATATAAATCAACTTGAAGTGATATCTATATGTTAATCATACTTTGGATATAAATATAAATCTGAAAAAGTTCATTTACACATGGTGTAGTAGATTTGTTTACCTAAAAAAATTCTTAATTCATGATCATATGTTTGTTTTCTTAAAAAACATTGATAAGGTTAATATTAAAAACGACATAGTTGAATTCGACCTTAAAATTAAAAAGATGTAAAAACAGTAGCTAAAACTGTAATCCATTAATTATTTGATTATATAATAAGAATTGAGATATTAATAAAATAGTATGAAAATTTATGTGGAAGACAGTAAGTGTGAAAAGTGGAGAATAAGATGGTTGGCGTTTAGCATAGGCGAGGAGGTACTGACACGAGTTTTGCAGAGGTTGAATTATTATTATTATTGTGTTGCATTGTGTGCAACAGCTTTCGGGCAAAGCTGCTTTCAGTTTAATCTCTCTGTCACATGCCTGATTCTCTCATCCCAGCCACATCTCCATGCTCCATGCACTTGTCACTCACAACACATCAAAACCCACTTTTCCCATCACAACACCCAAACCAAAATTTTGCTTTTACCATTTTCAACTCTAGCCAAGAACTCTTTCTGTATATATTAAAATTTCCTTGGAAAGGAGAGAATGTTGATTGATAGATGTTTGCATTACAATTTTTGTTTTTATATGATTGCATCGAAGTTTTCTCTAATGGCCAGTTTGCTTTCACGGACGGAGTCCAAACGTGAATGGATGAACCTCTTTCGTTTCGATTCGATTCGCATATTTGAAGATGTAGATGGAGAGCGGGTTGTAGAAGAAGGTAGAATCGACTTTGATAGTTACGTGGTATAGTGTTGTATAGGGTTGAGAATCGATTTTGACTTGTGAAAATATGTAAAATGTGCTTATAATCGATTTTGGCTTTATTTTTACTTCAATTATCTTGTTTACTTATTGTTTTGTCTTATTTTTTTTAAGTTTAAAAATCTTGTATTAAATATTACATAAATTTATTTAATAATTTGAAAAATATTTATTATACTATTAATAACAACATATAATTATAAATAATAAAAATAATAAATAATAAATATATATAATAAATATTATTTTTATAATTTTTAATATATTTATTAAATTTATTTCAATTTAACACAAAAATATTTTTTATTATATTTTTTAATTTTGTATTGAAAAATACAAGTAATTATGAATATTATATATTAAAAAATTTTAATTAATTCAAATCGACACAAAAAAATATATCATAAATCATTATTCAAATATTTTTAATAATAAAGATAAATTTGTAAACTTACATTTTACATCTTTAAAATAATTTCTAAATTCTCTCTCAACTATCACATCACTCACAAATTTTAATAAATCATCCTCACAAATTCACTCTATCATTCCTCAATCCAAACAATCTCGTATATTCTTACACATCTTCTATAGTCACACAAAGCCGAGTATTTGATATAGTTAAATTTATATTCTTTTTCATATTTGATATGAAAGTATTTATGGACAAATAAATAAATGAAAATTTCAATATTTTTTGTTGTATGTTCTTGTATTTGATATGAAAAAATTATACTCATCTTTTTTTCACTCTTTTCTGTTTTTAAATAAAACAAGTTTCTTCAAAGTTTTATATAGAAGAAAAGGTTATTAGACTATGAATCAACTCATCTCTTTTAGTGTGAAAATTAAAAAATAATCATTTTTATTCTAAAAATCTGCTTGAAGAATGATATAAAATAAAAATACGGATAACCAATAAATTTTATTTTTTGAATATATACCCGTTGAGACAAAAAAAATTAAGTATAAGTATAAATAATACTCATTTAAATATTAAATTATTAAAAACATGACACAAATTTTGCATTTACTAAATATTGAGATAAGTATAAGTTCTTATTTTAGAGATAAGGGTCACCATAGTTTAACAATATGTGAATTAAAGTAAATATTATATGTACTTTAAGAAACAGGTAAAATAGACATTAATAGGCAGATTAGAATTATAAGAGAACTAAAGTAAGAATTGAATGTATTTAGTTCAAGAGAAATATTGATATAACTAACAAATAATACCCTAAATTCAACTATTTATTTTATAACACTATTTCTCTTTTTTTTTCTTTTGTTAAATTGTAATTAAAAATTAATTTAATAATAAATTAAAAACCATTTATTATTAAATTAAAGAACTAAAAATTAAATTAGCATAAAATAAGAAAGACTACATTATAAATATTTTTTCATCTTCTAAGAGTTAGGTGTTTAAAGATCTAATTCAACATTTGCCTTAAAAGATATATAACAATTGGTATTAAAAGAAAATTAAATTCAGTTGTCCAAGCAAATGAAATTAAAAGAACAAGATAAACTCTCCTCAAAGTTAACATGAAAGAACCACTCACAAACCTCTAACCCCATTGATCTTCCCAACAAACAAAATCTCAATGTCATAATTGGTGTCATCCCTCAAGTGTGTGGTGTGCTTTATTTGTTCTTAGCAAATGTCATCTTTCTTGTTACCATTTCCCAACAACCCTTTCATTTCCTCATTTTTCTCATTCTCCTTACTCCTAAGCCCATTGCAACTACTACTCATTTCCACCCTTGTGAGCTTTTCAGCCTTCAGGGCCTCAACTTCCCAATCAGTCTTCACCAACACCACATACATGATTGATACTGCACAGGCCACCTGGGCCGACAGAAGCCCATACCAAAGCCCACTGAAACCAACCTTGAACCAAAATGCCAGGCCGACCGCCACCGGAGTGCCCACAAAGTAGAATGAGCCCAGATTTATATTGGCCCCCACACCGGGCCGGCCGGTGCCCCGCAGAATCCCACAGCCTGTGGTTTGTGGGCAGTTCCCAAGCTCACACAGGCCCATAATTGGCATCACTGAGGCAACCAAGACATTGACAGGGTCATCACTGGTGAAAAGCCCGGCCCATCTTTGACCTAATATCACAGTCCATATCACATTGATGAAGCCTATCACAAATGCACATCCTAAGGCAACCATTGCTGCTAGTTTTGCCTTGTATGGTTTCCCAGCTCCAAGCTCATTCCCTACCTGCATTAATTGCATTCAAAATTTCAAGTTGTTAATTGCATTGCAAGATTTGAACTTGACAAAGTTACAAAAACAGGTTAAAAATACTTCAGAAAACCAAACATACCCTAACCATATTGTTGTAAGTGCTTCATGGCAAATTCACGTGGGTATGATTCAAAAGGTACAACTCAAAAGGTACATTATATCAAAGTTTTGTGCAAGTTAACTTTTGGAGCAAACAGAAATGTAACAAGATACGTTATCAGTACCAACTAGTTTGAAGGGTCCACAGAAAATAGTAGAGTCATAGGGAGATTTGATGGTTAAATTATTTGGTCAAATGGAAATCAATGATGACCCTTGTATGCAAGCCTAAGGGAATTGCACTTACTTAGAAGTAATCAATTAGTTTTAGTTTTGTCCTGTCACATTGCAAGTGTGACCTAACTGGGTCCATGTACTTGATGCAATCATGCAACAAATTTATTCCTCAGCAAGCAGGAACAAAGGGATTCAGGTTTAACCCCAAAAGAATAAAAGATGGGACACTCAGGTTCTGTAGATTGTATATACAAGTAGCAGTACATAACCTCCACAGGTGTATTTAGAATCTGATCAGATAGATAAAGTGAACAAATATAAGGTTGTCACTGATTTCTCATGACTCTAACAAACCATCACAACAGTGCAACAAAATAGAAATTGTCAATCACATCATCACCATCATCATCATTATTAGTATTATTATTATTATTATTTATCATCATCATGATTCCAATTTATTTTATGATCTTTAACAAATCAGTAAAACTGTGAAGACTGAAAAGAGAAAGAAAACTTATTTTGTTACTAATGAATAATTTGTCCTTGCCTCAAAGGTTGAAGCTATGCTTAGTGGTTTGTTTAGGACTGTTTTGAAGAGTAGAGTTAAAATGCATGTGTGGATGAAGGTCATTTAATGCCTTCCAAATATGTTTTGTCAGTTGATATTATTATGTTTGATTAAGTGTTTAGTCAAACAAAAATAGAAATAACATAATAAAAGAACACTTCCATTTTAGCCCGACACAGCAAGCAAACAAAAAAGGTTAAATAAAATAAAAGGTGGTTTTGAACCAATTAACATTCTCTTGAAGCTAATAGACTAACCTTTCATGGTATTAACTACCATTTATGATTAGCCACATACATGAAATTTAAAACCAAAAAGAAAATGCAGATTTGAAGGTAAGGAAGGTATCCCTGATACTTTGACTTCAAACCCTATTCCAATAAGCCAAATTGCTAAAAGTAAATGGTTCCTTCCCTATCTTTCCTGTCTCAACCAATCCAACTGGTTAAAAAAAGGGTAAAAACTGAACAATGAACCACTCAAAGTAGGATAAAAACAAAACCCTACATAGTCAAAAAAGTTTTCTTTTTATCCTGTCAACATTATGATAAATAAAAGACATCTTTGGTTTTTTTTTTTTCACTCCCTCTACTCATATACCACAATCTAATTTGCATTTATTAACACAGTTCATATATTAACAACCATGAGATGAAGATCTTGTTCATGTTTTGAATGAGCAAAAATTTGACTGTGACTACAGACAATCTCAACCCCTTCTCTAGGTGTAGGGAGACACATGCCATGGTGTAGGGAGACACATGACATGAGTATCCATGATTCATTTTTGAATAAATAAAATAATGAAACAAATAATAGAATAAAGTGTATAGTATAGAAAGACTTACCCTAGCAGAAACACACCCTGCAAGTGCCATGGGGACAGTGTACATCATGCTAGTTGTCTGAATCAAAATACCAGTGGCAGCCACAGCCAGTGTTGGACGTGGCAAGTACCCAGCCAGAACAGTTACAATCTCGTACCACCACCACTCTAAACATATCATAAGGCAACTAGGCACAGCAAACTCCATCAACTGCCCCAACCCAGAACACAACCCAGCCACCACTCCCCCTCCACATCCCCACTTAAACACCATCTCCTTCTTCCTGCACAAACACACATACCCTGCCATAAGCACCACCATGTTCAGATTGGTCAGGACTGAAGCCATGGCCACCCCCGGCACCCCCAGCTCCATCACCACCACCAACAAGTAGTTCAGTGGCACATGGAACAACACTGCTACAAGGGAGCAATACATCATAGGTTTGGTCACCTTTTGGGACCTTAAAAAAACCCTTAAAGGTTGAAGCAAGGTGTTTGTTAAAAGGTCTGGTAGAGAGTAGAAACAGTAGACTGATGCCATTCCTGTTATGGCACTGTCTTGGCCCATGAACAGCATGATCCTCTCAAGGTTCAGCCAGAGAAGACTTATGGGGATGATTGCCATGAGAAGGATGAGGACCATGCGTTGGAGAGATAGAGAGAGGAGGTCCCAGTTTTTGCTACCATAGGCTTGGCTGCACACAGGTTCTAGGCCTGCTGCAAGACCCACAAGAACAGAGTACCCTGTTATGTTGGTGAAGCCTATGGAAAGTGCACCACCTGCTAGCTCTAGGCTTCCAAGCCTACCCAAGAAGAGAACAGAAACCACTGCCCTCACAAACACCAACATATTCATAGCTGTGATAGGTAGAGCCATGCCCCACAGCTCCTTCATCTCTTCCACCACCTGCTTGCAACATCACATCATTACAACATAAATGAGAAGGAAAGGCTTGTTTTAAAACAATGATCAAGGTTGTAGATTACAGTTACAGTTTCTTCATACTGTGAAAATTACAGAGATTAAATACTACCAGTCCAAAATCCTGGTCATGAACCTATAAAACTTTAAGTCATTATTTTCTCTTGCAAATGCCCAGAGAAGTGACACCATGATTTTACCTGAGAGATTGTGGGAAATTTGTGGGAAAAGAAATCCTGATCTTTGTTTTCTCCCATTCTTCTTGACCAATATTATGTGTTGTTTGTTGTTCTGCAAAAGGGTGGTGAATCAAACAGTGGTGAAGATGAGAAGACTACTCTTTTTTTACAACACCTATTGAGAAATAGTAGTAGTAGCATATAGGGGGAGAGGGAAAGAAAAGGAGATGAAAGAAACAAAATAGGGTCTACAATGTTTCATTATATACATCATCATCTATTATCCCATGATAACAAGCATCAAGAATGAGAAAAGGGCATGCTGTATGTAACAACCAAACCAACCAACCTTTTCCTTCTTTTCCTCCTCTTATGCTCCTTCTCTCTAAAAACTGAAAATGGGTAAGGCAAGGAGTGTGTGACTAGAAAGAAAAGCTATGAGGGAAATGGAGCATTTAAGTAGAGCAACATAAACATAAGCAGCAGAGTAGAAGTAGTAGAATGCCTCAAGAATTGAAAAAGGTTCAGTCTTTCACTAATTACAACTTAGCAAGTATTAAAAAATCCAACTTAAAAAGTAAAGTCCACAATAAAAAAATACAGTAGTAATATAGTATTATCACAATAATAAAAATAGAAAGAATAATAATATGCTTTTTGGTGATGAGTGACCCTTAATATTTATATATATATATATAGGGAAGAGGGAGATGAATGCTTCTTATGGTTGTGGCGGCGTCCAAGAGAGTCCAAGGTTGATTCAGAGAGATATGAAGAGGGAAAGTGGGGTTATGAAACTTTATTATCATAATTGTAACAGAAAAAGTGAGTTTTTTTTTTGGTAACAGTGAAGGAGGGAAAAAGAGAATGGTTGAAAAAGATTGAGTTTTAATAAAAAAAAATGATTTGTTGTAGATTATTTATTCTTTTGTATTATTTTTTTGTCCACAGTTATATAAGTTTTAAGTTATTTGTTTTTCATTCTTCCATTTTCTTTCTTGCTTTGTCTGAATGAGGGTAGGAGTGGAAATCAAAGCAAAAGAGAGAGAGGAAGTAAAAAATTAGGTTGTTTTGATGTAAAACAATGAGAGTGAAAAATGTATAAATTTGAGTGAAAAAGTTGTAAAAAATAGATTGATGTGATTGAAATATAATTTTTTTTTATATAATTTATGAATTTATTCAAATGTCTTTATCTTAAAATAGTGAAGGATTTTTGTTAAAATAAAAAAAAAAATATTTATATATTAAGATTAATATTTATATATATACTAATAGATTTGTCTTTGAAATTTGTAATTAAAAAAATTATAATTTAATAAAACCAATATTATTATGTTAAGGATATAATTTTATTATTACTTTAGTTATGAAAATACTCAAAATTCTAACAAATTTTATAATTTATTAATTTATTACAAAATCAATAGTCTATAATCCATTATGGAAGAAAGTATAACCGATTATAGATCCAAATCTAATAGATTATGACTTCTTCTAAAAATTTGTAATAATTTTAATTTATTATAATATGAAATAAAAATATATGCACCATTACTTAAATTTTTACCCAATTTTACAAATACTGTGCAGTATAATCTATTGTAATTTATGGTTTAATCCATTAAGAGCCAAAATCTAACCGATTAACTAGATTATGTTTAAAAAATGCAAAGACATTCCTAATCACACTTAATCGATTACGGTATGCATTATAATCAATTATGGACTAAAACCTAATCGATTTTAACATTTTCCTTTTATAAAAACAACAAACTACTTCAAATAAAATACATGCACCATGATACATTGAAGTTGTATTCTTTGTTTTTGAAAAATGACTGTATTATCTGCACTTCTTTCTCATGCAAAACTCAATCCACGTTCATATATCCAATTTTTATGCAGGACACATTAGTAAATGTACAAAAATGTAGGGTGAACTTTCTATGCAAATCACCCCACTTTCCATTATCATATTTGGATATTAATAATTAATAACTTACTAGATTAATAATGTATATATATATATATATATCATTAAAATTTTAATTACTAATTGTAGTTATTAAATTATATTTTATATTCATTTAATATATATCTATATATATCATTAAAATTTTAATTACTAATTGCAGTTATTAAATTATATTTTATATTCATTTAATGCATATATGTATCATTAAAATTTTAATTAATAATTGTAGTGATCAAATTATATTTTATATTCATCTCTAGGTGTTATTGTTTTGGTTACTTTTGTTTCCTTCATAATTTTTCTTTGGGGTTCTTTCTTAAAAGTGTTAAAAACCGATGTTCTTATTGATCTAAATTTGTACTTCTTTCTTATGTATAAGTTTTGACTTAATCCCTCGTAATTGTTTGTTTTTTTTTCTTTTTTAATAAACTTTTTCATATAATGGCACCATGTTGGAGATCTCACATCGACTAGAGATTATCATTGTATATAAGTGGGTGCAAACCTCATTCCATAAGCCAGTTTTATGGGGTTGAGTTAGGTTTAAAGTCCACTTCATAATATGGTATCAGAGAGAGGATCTTAATATTAATTGTGTATTTTCTAATTATTAATTGTTTTTTTGTTGATTAATAACCTTTATTTTGTCTTTATCTATTATGATTCTAGTATTTATTGATTGATTATTTCTTTCTTTGGCTAGACCTAGAATGAGTGTACAACTTATATATATTCAGACTATTTTGTTCTGATTCAATACACAATTGAAGAGATATTCATTCTCATATCCTTTGTCTTCCTTTTAATCTTTTGTTCATTTCTTTTGTCCATATTTGTTCTATTTTATAATATGGTATCAGAACCATTTAAAAGTCTATCCTAGCGAATGTTTGTTGGGCTTATCAGGCCACCCGCTATCGAGCTGTTATCGAATCACCCATAATTTGTTATCCCACGCACGAGCTCTCATGCTCGGCGTGAGGGTGTGTGTTGGAGATCCCACATCGACTAAAGATTAGAGTATTTCATTGTATATAAGTGGGTGCAAACCTCACCCCATAAGCCGGTTTTATGGGCTTGAGTTAGGCTTAAAGTCCACTTCATAATATGGTATCAAAGTTGGTTTTATGGGATTGAGTTAAATTTAAAGTTCACTTTGTATTACATAATGAAGTTTAAAAAAAAAGTTTATATTCACATAAATTTAAATTACTCATATTAATTATTAATATTATCAAAATTTATGCATTATTTAAATTAATCATAATTTTCAAAAATTTTATTTATTGTATAATATTTGGAATCAACATTTTAAAATAAACCTTTAATATGTGTATTATTTAATTGTTTTTATGTTAACATAAATTTGAAATAGTTAATTATTAATTTGTAATAAAAATCATAAATTTAATTAAATAATAGTTATTATTATAACATCATTGAATATAAACTCTTATTAAAAATATTTGTTAATAATTATAAAATTTAACTATATATGGTCTTTAAAATTGTATTAAATATATTAGTGGTAATCAAATTTATCAAAAAAAAATTTAAAAATTTATCTATCAATTATATGTGTAGAAAAAGAAAATTGGAATTTAATTTCTAATATCTAAATTTCAATAATTTTTGGGCTATGCTAATATAAATTACTAAAATATTATTATAAAAGTCTATATAGTGAATAATAGATAAATACACTTTAATAATAATATAATAAAATCATTTGTGTAACTTTTTTAAAAACATTTTAATGGAAAAATATTTGTCTTATCTAAACTTATGTTAATATATTTTCATTTAAAAAAGATTAAGGGTTTAATTTAAATCTACCAATAATATAAAAAAAAAATACACCATCTTATAGGTATTATTCCTTATGTAAGGTTTTTTAACACTTATTTTGAATCTTAGGGACCTCTAAATAATTAACTTTTGTTTTTATTATATATGATATTTAATTCTGTTTTAATTTTTATTTGTTGATTGTCGAATCAATGTTTGTGAGTGTGAAGTGTATTTTCTTGTTTGATAGAAGAGAGAAATTTTAAAAAACTATGTAAAAGTTATTAATGAAATGTTACCTGATCATATAGTTCACCGTTTAACGGTTTTTTATTAAAAAATACAAGTGTGACTAAAATCCGAAATTAAGTATATGTTAATGTTTAAATTTTTTTATTTTTTATTTAAATATTTGTGAATCGGATTACAAGTCTCTATATTTTAAAGTTTAAAACTCAGTTTTTTTATTTAAATATTTATGACAAAAAATAGAGTTAAAAGAAATTTTTAATTATAACATGAATTAAAAGTTTCAAATTGATATATTTCAACGGTTAGAATTTCAATCTTTTATGCAAATATTTGTGACAAAAATTGGAAAAATTAATTATATTGTAACGTTTCAGTCTTTTTATGCAAAGTTCACTCCTTAATCAAAATATTTGTGACAAAAATCGATTAAAAACTCCAAATTAATTATATTGTAATGTTTTCAGTCTTTTATGCTTTTATGCAAATATCTGAGGAAAATTAGATTAAAAGCTTTAAATTGATTATATTTCAATTTTCAAATGGTTAAAAGTTCAGGTTTTTATTCAAATATCTGTGACTAAAATCATATTAAAAGCTCCAAATGTGTTTAGGTAATGCAACATTTACCACTTGTTTAATTTCTTCAACATAATTAAAATATAATTCAAAATATTTTTATGATAAAAGATATACAAACTTACTATATTAATAGTATGTGACTTGAGATGAAGTAGGAGAATCCAAACTACAATAGATAGTCTTCTTATACATGTACTATTTATCTTCATGTTTCTATATGTATTTGTAGAGGCTTGTACTAAAATTTGAAAAAATAATTAGTTTAAAATATTGTTTATGAATTATTTTTCTCTAAAATCATATAATAATACTTTATCCATTCAAGTAGGTGATATTGAGATGCATTGGTCCACATTAGGAAGAAATATTATTTAGTAAGTTTAGTTTTATTAGATGTCCTCCCGGAAACGCCCTCCCCACCACCAAGTCACTTTTTCTTTTTCTTTTTCTTTCTCTCACTTCATTTCTCTTATCTCCTTTCTCTCTCCATTTTTTCTCCCATATCTCATCTATTCCAAAATCTGATCACGCCACGTTGTAGCTGAAGAGTCAAGATACATTTCTACCCGATCAGATTTTCAAACAGAGCACTACAAGAAATCATGAAATAGAAATCAATTTTAGATAAAAAAAACTAATTAGTTGCTATAGTGACTAAATTAGAGACTATTTTAAAAACTAAAAAAACTTTTGGTTTCTAAATTAGTTCTATTATTGTTAAATGGTTTCTAAATTGATATCTAAATTGGTATCTAATTAGCTACCAAGGTTTTTGCTACCAAATTTAGAATCTTAATAATTGATAGCTAAAACTTTGGTAGCTAATTAGATACCAATTTAGAAACTATTTAACAATAATAGAAACTAATTTAGAAAAAAAAAATACTCTCTAAAATGATCTCTAATTTAGTCACTATAGCAACTAATTATTTTTTGTCTCTGGTTTCCATCTCATGATTTTCTTGTAATCGAGTAAGTTCATTTTTACTCTAAAGTCCCATTATCCTATGTTTTTCTCTATGATTTAGTTATTAATCTTAGTGAGACCAGTTGAGAAAAGTATTTCTCTCAATTTGATTAAGCTCATATTAAAATTTGGTAATTTTTGGATAACTTGTTATAGGTTCTTAAATTTTTGGAGTGGTTCTCCTGTCTGAGGTAAAATTTCCATCAGAATAAGGAATTTCATGTAAGGGAAACTAACTTCAATTTTTAAGAGTACTCTAGACTAGAAGATTTGGATGTGGAGGGTACGTGGTCCCAATATTCAATTTATCTTGCAAGGATGTTGTTTGTTTATATATTGTAAACGTGTAAAAATATTAGATTTGATGGTTTAGTATTTAAGTGTTATCTTTTTATGTTAAATAAGATTTTAAATATTGTGGATTGCGTTTTGAAGGATATTGTATGATGAAAATTGTATGGAATTGAATTAATACATTTGGGATAATGTATGACCTGATGTTTGTTTGTGTATTAAGTATGGATGCCTATGTGGTAACAGAGATCTCCGAGCTCCACTGATGATCTAAGTCACATAGAATATGACATATGAGATGCACGACTTGGGTTGTATGGTTGGATTCGCTGGTAATCAGGTGTTAGTCTTTGGTAGGATTTACTTAATACGGGTCTTTCAGAAGACGTCAGTTGTTATTATGTTTGTTGAATATCCTAGATGTGTAGATCAATGTGAGATCTATGTGATTGTTTTATGTTGGGGTTTGAAGAAAATTGAATAATTGAGAAATTGATCTATGTAATTTGGTTTTCTCTTTTGATTTAATTGTGTATATTATAAAAATTTATTTTCACTAGCTTACCCTTGTTTTTTTATTGTTGTATGTGATGACACTTTTACGTACATGATCAAATGATCATACAGGTATAAGAGAGTTTGAAGAGCTTTAGAGTGTCGATTTGAAACTTATATTATAAATATTTGTATTTCTATAAACTCTAATCATGTATTAGGAATGACTTGAAACTCTAAGCTTATATATAAATATATAGGATTTGTATTGTAATAGTTAGATGTATTTTATAGAGTGTTACTATAAAAATAATTTAATTAGTAATAGTAATAAATTATGAAACCTAGGTAAATTTTTTTATGTTAAAAGATATTCAACAATAAAATAACTCATTAAGTTATTTGAATAATAATTTCATTATTATTATTATTATTATTTCATTTATGAGTTAATTTTCTTTTATATCATTTCATTATATATTTTCTTTGTATATTAAGAAAAGTGTTTCATAATTACAGGTTAAAGATATTTTAGCTCTCATAAGCTATAATTATGAATGAACCATGTCGTACATTTTCGTGCAAAACTTTTTCATTATGAATAGCTGGATTGTCTAAAGATGGAGAATAAATCGCAAAACATAATAATGATTGAATATGTGACAAATAGAATCACATGTTTGTATGACAATATAAATTTTAAATGTTAAACAAAGTACTGATTAATAATGCTTCTTTCACAATAGTTAATCTTACTTCAGACAAAGAATGATTTATTCATTCAAAATCTAATATTAGATTTGTAGAACCTTACTAAAATAGATTATTATTATAGTTCAATATACAACAAATTATCAACTTCATTATTTTTATTTGTTTCTTCTTAACAGTAGTGTTTAAAAATATATTTCTATATTATTGTTATTTTTAAAATTTAAGATGACATTAATTTTTTTTTATTATTGATATTTTACTTTTAACTATATATAGAAAATTATTGACATTATGATGTAGAGATAAAAAATATTAAAATAGAAAATTGTATAAATATTTTAACAAAATTAATCAAATTTATTACATTTATTAATACTTCAAAAGATCTTGAAAAACACTAAAAAATAAATAGAGGAAATAATAACTTTTCTAATATAAATAAGTATGAGGTTGTAGTCCATGTGTTTTGTTTTTATGTAAACAATTCTGTTGATACTATATAATTATTTTAAATATAATAAATAAAATTTGAAATAATTATAATTTTTTATTAGAAATAATTATAAATTTTTATAATGTGCAGAAAAAGGGTTTTATGGTCAATTTAAGGAAAAAAAAGTTTTATATATATCTTTTATTCATCCATATCTTAAAGATAGTACCATATGTAGTCTGTCTTTCTTATGATTATGATTTACAGGATCCACCTATAACTTACCATACTTTAATAAAGTTAGTTATAGTGACACAGTTCTGGATATATATTACAAATTTATAATTTTTTAATGATTTTGATTATGTCTATATTCTGAAAAACAATAGAAAAAAAACTAATAACAAAAGTAATTATTGAATTTATAGTATTTAATATAATGATGTTTTTTTAATCATAATTAAAATTATAACTTCTATTATTTATTAACTATTATTTTAAAAATAGTTATTGAAAAAAAATTGTTATTTATTGTATTCTCCTAAAATAAATTTACTGGATAGGTTGTGTGATACCCAATGACTATTTTTCCTTTTGACTTTCTTTCATTTTAAATATTTAGGCACATCAAATGTAAGTATTTCTATTTTCTAGCAAACATTATATATGTTTGAACTTTTTATATATGGATAAAAATTGTGATTTTTTAAAAGAATTTTTGTTTTTTTGCATAAAGCATTTTGACTTGCTTGTCCAATATGCACACGTTATTGAGAAGAGTCTTTATTGATGTATACATAATTAACTTAACTTAGTGTATGCTTAACTAAACCTATACACTAACAACATATAGGTTCACTATTCAAGAAGTGAAGAATCATTGTCATCTACAATAATAAAGTTGCAGAAAATCACAAACTGCATTTTAATAAAGTCACAAAAATTTTAAGAGAGACATACATTATGAATAAAGAAGATGATCTTTTAACTCTCTTCATGTTTAATTAATGAATATTTTATATAATTATTTAATTGATAAGTGTGAAATATCTTATATATATATATATATATATATATATGATATTGAATTTTACAAATATTTAGATATTTTTACATTATTTTTATTATTTTTATTATCTAATTTTATAAGAATTTCTTTTAATATAATTTTACTCTTTTAATATTATTATGAAGATTGAACGGAAGTATAGGCATCTCATAAGTATTTGGACATAAACTTGTTCAAGGTAAGTGGCTCCAATTTTCAGAGCTACTAAAAATCAAGGTCTTAGAATTTTTGTAAATGGATGGATGTTTCTATTATCATCCAGTGTTTGTTTTTTATGCAAATATTAATTTGGTGAATGGAGTTATTCATTCTAAGGTAAAAGAGATAAAAATAGTGTTAAAAACCACTTATGGAAGGATGTAGTAGGGTTCAAGGTAGAATTATTTTACTAGTTGAATTATTTTACAAGATTCAAATTTTTATTATTTTATTATTTTCCTTCATCACTAATTTTTTTTCTTAATGTAGCAACTTTTAGTGTGACACTCTTAATTCTTTTTCTAGTATTTTTATCCTTTTCTTTTTTTCAATTTTTCAAGTTCAATCTTATGATTCCTAAATTTTTCAAACAAAAATTGACATATTCATGGAGGTGAAATCGTTGGACTTAGAGATCATCGTCACCTTAGGTTACTAAGTTTTATAAAATAATTTCAGATCTTGGTGTTCAACTTCTCTTTGTCAAACTTCTTTCCCAAGGTTATAAGATGATTCACTATGTGAGTGTATATCTTTTGTACATTATAGATGTTCTCTCCTTGTAGAATCCGAAATATCTCCTACTCTAATGTGAGAGTATTTTTTCACTGGTGTAGAAAGGTTTAAAGACGATGACTATTTTCAATTTATAATGGCGGCTATATAGCTGCATTTGATCTACACGTAGTCTTAAATCCAACACATAAGAAGGCGACTATTTAGCCGCATTCGTAAATGAGATTTATAAATGTGCTTCTGAATGATCTTTTAAGAGGGAGGAGTAATGCATTTACGAATGTGACTATTTACCATAGTCGCATTTATAAATCACATTTATGAATGCGACTATGGTAATAACCGCATTTATAAATCTTTCGGCTGGATTTAAGAATGTGACTATGGTAAATAGCTGCATTTATAAATTTTTGCGCTGGATTTAAAAATGCGACTATGGTAAATAGTCGTCGTTGTATATGGTGGTTTTTTTTGGTACAATCTATTTAATCCTTATACCTATCTAAATTGATATGTTCAATTATAACCCAACTAGACAAATACATAAATTCAGAGAATCAATTTTATATATTGATAAAAATGTATTAGAAACACTAATAATATATCTTTATCTATCTAATTCCTACACTACTCATCAGCTAACCTAGAGTTATAAAAATTTAGGAAATATGTGTACCAAGAATGTCTCACATATGATATGGCTTCCGAAGACATTGGTTGCTCATCCGTGAAGATCTGCATTTCAAAATATGGTTGACAAAAATTAGTTTTAAGATACAGATATGGTAAAGAATTATAAAAATAATTTACCATCATGTTACCTCATGCCAATCACTTTTAAGGCCTAGTCTTACAATGGTAACCATCAATTGCATAATGTAATAGCCACACTCATAGCTTCCTGGTTGTTTATTACACTATAACTCAATAAAAAGTAAAAGTTAATATTGATAAACAATGAAAAGAGAAAGAAAAAAAAATTACAAACCTTTAGTTTTATCCAATTCAGATTTTGAAAATTTGAACTGGATCGGCCTTTTAGGACGTTATATCCATGCCATGAACTGATTAATGCAAAAAAAACGTGTTAGTAGATGCTTAATTAATAACATACAAAGTTAAGTTTATTGCGTACTTACCTATCAATGATATTCTTAAAACTTGTAGATGGCTTCTTGTGTAGGGAACATAACCACACAACAGTCTTATCAACCATTGATAAGACAAGTAACTGTCAATGACCCCTATATCATCCATGAAAAGATCCACTATCAACTATTAAAGAACAAATATGTCATAGAATTTTACATCTAGTATGAAAGAGTTTTTCTTGTTGTGAATTGTTTATTTCTAATGGCTGACTTTGAAGAAGTCTTTGTACAATGAATAATTCCCCTTTATATAGATGACATTCATCATCAGAAGTGGGGATTTAGAAGCAAAAGGTGAAGTGTCATTTTTTTGTATGTCTGGATCGTTTAAAAGTAAAGTTTTCTTTTGTGGACATTCAGAAGAGTAATGTTTTTTTTCTAGACATTTAAAGCATTGGACTATTTTGGTGTTAGTTTCTTTAGATGAAGATACATAAGGATTCTTATCTTTAGATTTATTTTGTAGGTTATCCTCTCTTTTTCTTGTGACTTAGTTTTATCAGAGCTATCTTTTTGAAAATCTCTATTGGAATGGAAGAATAAGGATAATATTTTCTAAAAGAAATTTTCCGATTCAGTTGGTTTTCTACCATAATGCATAGTTGAACTAAGTCATTAAGATCATTATAAGGTATAAGTTCAACTTTATCCATAATATCAAAATTTATGCCACTCTGAAACCTAGCTATGGTAAACCTAGGTTTTTCACGAATGCCTGCCCGTAACATCAGTAACTCTAATTTTTCCTATATTCGTCTACAGATAGGCCTTTATGGGTTAGCCGATGAAGTTGGTTCATAAGATCTTTATCATAATAAGAAGGAATATATCTTTTTCTTAAGAAATAACGAAGTTCATTTTAGTATTTGATTGAAGGGTTATGCTGTAAATTAAGGCCTCTAGAATAGGCAGTCCACCAAGTCATGGCACCCTTTTGAAAACTAAAAGTGGCTAAGACTACCCGTCGTTCATGCTCAACTTGATGACATTCAAAATTTGTTCAACCTTCATCTCCCAGCTTAAGTAATAGTCTACACTAGCTGTTCCATGGAAAGGACAAATGGTTATTTTTGGTTCTCAAAAAGTAGAATGGTGTCTATTGTGAAGATATTTTGGTGGTGGTTGGTAGTAGTCATGATGGCTACAATAATCATCATGACTAGGGGGAGGACTAGGATGGTGAACATTGGTAGTTCTATGAGAACCTTCCCTATTTCTACTTCTAGACCTATGAGGCTCTTGATCGCGCTCTATCACAAGTTGATGTAAAAGATTCCTTATTTCAGCAAATTGTAGATCATGGTTTTTAAGTTGTGCAGTGATATCCACGGGAGATTGATTATTTAAATTGCCATGCACATTGGGCTGATGAGAGGGATCACTCATGGTTGAAAGTAAAAAAATTCACAAGGGTTTGAAAGAGAAACCAACTAGAGTGAAGCCTGAAAATTTTCAAAGTAAAAGAATTTGTGTACTGAATTATTTTGTGAAGTTTAGGAAAGGAAGCAGAAGTGAAAAATGTTCAAGTTCACTCCTGGGAAAGCAAGGTGAGTCACGAGGGCTTCTTAAGTACCAAAGTTTTCCTAGCTAGAGCTTACCTCAAAGATATCTCACAAAAGTTTCCAGAAAAAAACTTCAAAACAATTTTGAAAAATAGAAATAAAAAAGAAAATGTATATATGGAATCCACTTAAAAAACCAAAGAAAGGCTTATCTAGTCATAAGAAAAGGAAAATCCTAAGGTATCACAGAGACGTATAAGCAATGAAAAGAAAAAAAAAAGGGAAGAAAACAAGAAAGATAGCAAGACAAAATGCAAAAGGAATGCTAGGCGAGTCCTATTATTATAGTGCAAACACTTAAAGCTCATTGACACACTATCACACTAATGCACGAAAATTATTATAACATTTAGTGGGATTTCCATTGGATCATTTTCCCAAACAAGGAAAAGAAACATTTACTCTAGTAAAATTAAAAAGACACAAAGTTCTATTGTACTACACAAAAGTACAAGTAGGAACATAAGATGTTTGGTAAAGCTTTAAATGAAGTGTTTTAATTTGCTTCTTTGAAATGAAGTAGTCAAAAAATGCTTCTCGTGGATCTCTCTTTCTCTTCTTGGTAGAGAGTCTTGAAAACCAAAGTAGAATTCAAAGAATGTTGAACCACACCACTCTTGATACACCACTTCAAGCACCACCAACTCACCAAATATGTGTAATGAAGGAAGGTAAGAAAAAAGAGCAAAAAATGCTAAAATTTGAAAAGCTAAACTGAAATGGAATAAGATGTGACAAACAAGAATAGAGATTCAATAAAAATCAAGAAAAAAAAAAGGCAACCAATAAAATAAAGTACAAGCAAAAGGACCTAAGAAAAGCTCTAGAAGAGATTAAAAACAAAAATTGTAGAAAGGACTGGCAGAGATCGTTCCAGAACCTATATGCATTTTTAGACAAAGCATTTCAATATGATTTTTTTTATGGTATATTCTTCTTTCAATGAGTAAAAATAAGCAAAAAAAATTGAGACCTTTTGGTTCTGTATGCATAGAGAAATAAATGCAACAAGTTTGCACAAATCGCAAGCAAAGTGAAACACTTATGCAAGTTAGGTTTAGTACTGGTCGGGAAAATTGTAAGATTTATGGTAATTTTTATACACCGAATTTTAAGCTGAAATTTTAACTAGAGATAGTTAACATAGAAAACAAGATATGGTAAAATTTTAAGGCTAAAAAACCGTGGAAATTAGGTGCAAAAAAGTTTAATCCGAGAGCAAAACTAGCACTGAAACAATTTGTCAAACAGAAAAACGTCATGGCTTTTGAAATTTATAACTTTTGTTGTAGTGAAAATTAGGATGTGCCTTTTTGACTGGGCATTTTTAACATATTAAGGTCTTTACAAAAAAAATTGACAACATTTGGATACAAAATGAGGTAAAGAGAAATTTTCAAAACTAAGTGTAAATCATATAATTATGGAAACTGAATAGAAAGTTAAAGGAATAAAAAACAATTGACAAAACTTAAAGGAATAAATGGAAAATGATGAAAGAAACTCACTAATGAAGTAATAACAAGTTACAAGACTCAAGAATAGGTAAATACAACACATACCAAAGCAAAGACTCCGTAAAACAGAAAAAGGACTTTTATCAAGTTTTTGTGTACACTAGATCAAATGAATAAACACATAACATACAACAACAACATAACAATGATTTGGACAAATTGAATCAATTAACATGCAAGTATTAGAAACCCTACACAACACCTAAATGCACACAAAAACATAATTAAACACAAAAAATAACAAGAAACACATGCTGAATTAAAAGAAAACAAATAGAACATAAAGTGTAGGCATGGTTGATTGTAGATGTAATTGGAGGCAGAATGAAAGACTTTTGACCGAACAAAACTTAAGATTAACCAAGGAAATGAAAGACAACACTCATTAAACGGTGAATCAACAAGAATTGAGCAAAAAACCCGATTAAATTTCCTAAAACAACAAGAACAAACCACAATAGTGAAGAACAAAAGCAATGTTGGTCAGGTTTGCTTGTAGGTGAAACTTTGAGCAATTTGAAGAAAAAATAATGAAACAAAAGGCAATGTGAACTGTTTAAATTGTGTATAAGAAATATTAAATAGTGAAACATCAAAGAAAAAACTAAATTAACCGATGAAAATGAGGAAAACAGCGAGAACAATTGAAAATAGTGAAGAACAAGGAAGTTTGATAGCGAAACATGCAACAAAGTATTTGATGAAGGTTCAAACGAAAATAAATGATGGAACTTGATGTTTAATCAATGGAAAATAATTATAAATGGTAGAAATTTATTTTAAATGGTGGAAAGTAAAGAAAACAAGAAGAACACTCAAGAACAAGTGACAAACTCAAACATGAACAAGTGCTGGAAAAAAAATTCTAGAATTTTGACTTAGCCGAAATGCGGTGCAACAACCATGGATCATTGTATGGTTTGGTATCGCCTGATGTAATCCAAGATGATGGATTGTAGAAGTTGAATGGAGTGGCAGGAGAATGGGAAGTAGTTTGCACCGAGAATGAGAGGTTTAGGTGAGGAATTGGAGTAGTTTTAGTGCTAGGAAGTAGAAAGAGCTTTGGCCAACTTTCTAGGGTTTACTAGGCCTTGGAGTCTCTCTAGAAAAAGGATATTTAGGAGAGAATGAATCTATAATTCAGAGTTCTTCATTCAATATTTGCGAATCTGAATACATGAGAGTATTTTGGAGTATTTATAGATGCAGGTAGCTTGTTGCTTAAGTTACCATAACTCTAGTTAAGTAAAATTAACTATGGTGAGTATGGTGGCTTAAGAAGGCCGTTTATACTCTCCTAATATGATCTAGAAGCCCTTACTTGTGTGACAAGTTAAGATTTCTAGAGTATCCTTGTTTCATATATAAAATACTCTAAGGAAATTTAAAATACAAATTCTATACAAATTTATTTTATTATTGATACAAATAGTTCATTTGTCTTTTATTCTTGTATATGGTGCCTTGGATGGTCCTCCATCATCCCGATTGTTCAAAGTTCATCTTTGAGTTTTATCTTAAGTAGACTTCAAGTGGTGACTCTTTCAATCACTCATCTTGGAATTTTCCTCCTCCAAGGGGCGTGAGCGTCATCCACCCTTCACCTCCACCGAAGTTCTTCTCTCCATCTTAGTTCCTTTTCCTCTTCTTATTCTAGTTTCATATCTATTATATATTCCTTTAATTCTACTTCTCTTTTCTATTTTGCATTTTCTTAATTCCGCTAATCCTTTCCTCATTTGAGTCTTTTTCTCATTTTCTCTTTGAAGAGAATCTTCACACTTAACCACTTGGTTAAGTTTGGGTCAAGTGACAATCCTCACTAAGTTTCACCATAATTGCTAATTCAATTCCTAACTCAACTAAAACTAATAATTTAATGTGTCCATCCTAGTTCAACTCATATGATGTGGTATTCAAAGAATGATTTATTTGTAGTTGAAATTTTAGTTGAAATTTCTTGTTTAATACATTTATGTTTTACTTGTGAACAAATTAAATTCACTAGAAGTCTCTTTTCAATTCAATTGTCTATCTCAAATCCATTGTGTTTTGTTGTCCTTTAAATTTTCTGTAACCTATTTTGCTTGAGTCATATGCTCATTAGGTGTTCTAGGAGTATTAATATTGGCTTACTTGAATTTAATTGGGAAGGAATTAAAATAGAAGTTACCTTGGCTAAGAGTTGATTTAATTCCAAAACATAGATTGCAAGTGATAACATTACTTGAATCCATATCATTCTAATTCTAAGTTTGAAAAGTGAATCTAAAAGTGTGTGTGCTGAATTTGAATATTGAATAAAAAAAATGGAAAAATGAAAATGCATTCATTCACAATTCAAACTACATTTTTCAAAAGTGAATAATCTTGAGGTGTGGGAAATTGCATTCATACTTGTGAAGTTTTATCCAGTTATGTTCCATGATCATAGATGAGAAAAGTTGTGCAAATGTGTTAAGTAAAAGAGTCATGGAGAAACTTGGATTATCCATTATCTCTTCTACAAAGCCCTATAAATTACAATGGCTAACTGAAGAGGGTGAAATAATTGTGAATAAACAAGTCCTCATAACATTTGCAATTGAAAAGTATAAGGATGAGGTCTTGTGTGATGTTGTGCCCATTGAAGTTTTACATGATGGACTTACCAACAAAATCTCTTTCAACCTTTAAGGGCATAAGGTCATACTAAAACCTTTCTCTCTTAAAGAGGTTAATAAGGACCAAATAAAAATGAAAAATAAAAGAGAAAATGAAATGAAAGATGAGAAAAAATAATAATAAAGTCAAATGGGCCTTCTTATCAGACTGCGGGAGGTCGAGAAGGTAATGTTGGCCCGTCATGAAGTATTTGTTTCCTATCCTTGCAATCTTCTCTCTCTCATTCTTTTACATCTTCTTATAGTTCTTCATGTTTGGAGTCTTTGTTAGAGGAATTCGGGGATGTTTTCTAAGATCATCCAAAGGGTTTACCCTCTCTTAGAGGTATTGAACATCAAATTGACTTTATCTCTGGACCTTCTCTACAAAATCAACCTGCATATAGAACCAATACAAAAGAATCAAAAGAGATCCAAAAACAAGTCGAGGGTGTAATAGACAAGGGTTGGGTCTAGGATAGCCTAAGTCCTTATGCTATGCCTGTCATTCTTTTCCCTAAAAAGGATGGGAGTTGGCGGATGTGTATCATGCCATAAACAACATAACCATCAAGTATAGGCACCCCATACCCAGGCTCAATCACTTGTTGGATGAGTTACATGGGTCTCGTATATTTTCTAAAATTGATCTTAAAAAAATGTATAATCAAATTCGAATAAACCATGAATATTATGTAACCTAAGATCTTTTGTATAGGTTGTCCACCAAGTCATGGCTAAATCTTGAAAACTAAGGGTTGCTTGGGTAACCCTCCTATAATGATCAATTTGGTGGGACTCAAAATTTTTCTCAACCTTCATCTCTCAATTTGGATAGTCATCTATGTTTGCTAAACCATAAAAATGAGGAAGGTCAATCTTAGGTTCTTTGGGCTCATAATAGTTCCTATGTCTTTGATGTATAGGATTTTGTTGGTAGTAGTCTATGTTGTGGTGACTACTGTAATCATCTGATGTGAGTTAATTTTAGGATTTTTCATTTAGGTGACACTTTAGATTTATGATTGAGATTTTAAGACAATTAAAGAGTGAAAACCTAAGGAAAATCCCCACTGGATATTAACTTAACCAAGTGGTTAAGTAGATGTGAAGGTTCATTTCACAAAGGCAAAAGGAAAATACAATTATATGGTGAAGATGATGACAAGATATGGTGCGGAATTACATAAGGAAAACAAGAGCAACATGTAAAAACCGAATAGACATAAGGAAGCAAAATAAGAACATGTTTATGAATGGAATGAAATGATAATGGAAGGAAAAGATGAAGGAAAAGGAAGCTTATGAGAAATGGAATTAAGAATGGTTGCACGCCACTTGGATGGTGAAATGACTCCAAGATAAGTGAAGGATGCCGCCACTTGAGAGCTCTCAAAACTCACAAGATAAGACTAAGACTAAGTAGGGGTGGCAAAGCGGGCCAGCCCGCCTTGCATTGGCCCACCCCGCAAAGTTATTGCAGGTTAGAATTTCCGACCCGCCCCGCATAAGAGCTAGCCCGCATTTTTTTTAAAATTAAATATTTTATTTTTTACATTTTATTCTTAAAAAAATGTCATATTAAACCTATATATTTGTTACTATCAAACCTAAATTTTTTTTCTTCCTTTTCAAACATAAAAAAATTAAACATTAAGATAAATATAAAATATCACTATTCTTCCACTGCCAAAACATTAAAAATACCTAATTCCAAAACATTAAACATAAACATAAACATTAAATAAAAAACATTAAACATAAACATTATTGACATTCTTCCATTTCAATAACATTGGATGCCGCCTTAGAAGAACTTTCATCCATTTTTTCATAATTATAATCTTCCCCGTCATCTGCACACATTAAAACAATG
>Ga0123342_1002994_pt1 | contig 27629 bp, 11 predicted proteins | sample Turbeawhitnodule_FD_89960 | JGI IMG/M metagenome (GOLD analysis project Ga0123342, IMG submission 89960) | Root nodule microbial communities of legume samples collected from Mexico - Turtle bean Mexico white nodule | ecosystem: Host-associated > Plants > Roots > Nodule | place: Mexico: Nepantla... | reverse complement strand
TAAATTTTTTAAAATACTAATACATTCAAATGAAGCATTGTGATACATTCAAATGAGGGTAAATTTGGAAATAAGGGATGCTGACATGACTTTCCCTCTACATCTCTTCATTTTGAGGGGAGAGGATATTTACTGTCCACAGGTATATCCTCTCCTTCACTTTCCTGCACATCCCTTGATCCAAACCATGGATATCCACTCACATCCTTCCTCTTAAACAGTACATCCATGGAAGCAACCAGGGGTAAGAGAGATATGATTTCAATACTTTGGAATGACCATAATTGAATATAATTAATTGATCAATTATCAATATTCATTGGTCATAGTTTTCATTAAATTAAGAAAGAATTCCCAAAAGTTTGAAAGAGTTAAAGTAACCACCCATCAAACCACAACTCAGTTGAAAGTTTTACTTAACTCATTTTTTTCAAATAAATGTTATTTTTTAATTTAAAATTTAAGAAATTATAAAATGACGAAATAACCAAAATAAAATAATAGAATAAAATAAAATATTGATATAAGGATAAAATGAAACAAATTTGTGTATAACCAAAAATAGTTATAATTGAAAATCTCTTTTATATATAAGTATAGATAATATATGTATAGTTTTAAATGTTTTTCTATATTCACATGATATATTTTTACTATCAATTATTGTTTTTATAATTAATGTTTTGATTTATTACTATTATATGTAATTGTTAAATTAATATAAATAATAATAAAAAAAGCCAAAAACAACAGAAAAAAAAAACACAATGCGACCAAAGCACAAACATCCCGTGAACGACAAAAGTGAGGAAGAGAAGGACTATGTGCAATACACAAAGAATATACACTAATAAAAAATCATCCAACTACAAATCCTCTTGAAAAAAACAGCTCAAAGTCGTCGAACAATCACAAACATAAATGTAGAACACACCAAAACAGATCCAACAGTCCAAAAGTGTCAGACAATCACAAATATAAAGAAAGGACATACCAAAACTGATAAAGAACGACACAAAGAAGAACCAACAAAAAAATCACCAAAATCATGGAATAAAAAAACCTAGTGAAGGATAGACCAATACTACAATAAATATTTGTTTTAAAAAATGGAAAAATAATTTCCACAATGTCAATTATGAAGTGCTTCTTATTTAACAAGTGTTTAATAGTGATGAAATTAGTCAAGATAAAGTAATAAAATAAAATGTTGAAATAAGATAAAAATAAAAACAGTTTCGAGGACGTTTCCTCTTTTTATATAACTAGTTATAGATATTTTTTTTTGAAAGTAAAAACAGAAAAAAAGTGTAAAATGTTTCAAATATTAGAAGCATGATGTTTCAGCGTTTATACTTGGCATGTCGCGTTATCTTATCCTTTGTACGTCACTATGATTAAGAGGATCTAGAAATATAAGATCGGTTGTCGAGAGCAGCGGCGCGGCTGCGGAAGGCACTGCGTTGCGGCGTTTTCTCCGTCCAGAATTTGCACAGGGAACTTTCTGATTGACTGTTGAATTTTCGTCTGAATTCACTTTCACTTATCAATTCCCCTTCTCTCCTCAGCACTCATTTGATTTTCGAGTTTTCCAACCGATTAACCCTAAACCTCTAAAACCCTAACTAGCAATAATGGATGCATCGGTCCCCGACAATGTCGTCGACTACTCACCTTCTTCAACCGTCATCGAATTCGACCGCCCCGTATCCTTACTCCGGGGACCATTACCGGCGGGTCGCTCCGACGAGCCGTCGGCGGGAACGTACGTGCTCGCCTTTAGGGACTCGCGTGCGTGGGCGTCTTCGTTCGTAGCCTGTGAGCGCAAAATCGTTGAGCAGTGCGAGGAGGGGGCGAGGATCGGATGTGCCGTGAGTGCTTCCAGGAACTGTAAGCCTACATGGTGGAAGGCTCTGGTGGGTTCCACACTTTCCGATCTGAAGGAGCGGGAGCAGTGCGAAGTGCGTGAGATGGCGGATTGTTTAGCCGCGGCTAAGGAGAAGTGTGTTGGTTTTGCCAGGGACAAGTGTTTGGTTCCCTTTAGGGACGCGAGGATTAGGGTTGCGAAAGGGGTTTTGAGTTCCAAGGATGTTGGGAAGTTGATTGGTTGGGCATCGATGCCTGCGAGTGGGAGGAGCTTGTGGTTGATGAATCAAGTGGGTCTGATTGGTGGTGATTTGGGGATGACCAATTGCAAGGCTAGCGAGTTGCTGGGATTTGACAATTATGTGCAATGCATTTTGGGTGAGCGACAACAAGACACCGAAAACTAATTTTGGCCTGATACCGGAGGTAGAGTTTCGAAACCCCAATACTTGTTTTTATACTTCTGGGTTCTGGCTTAGACAGTTGGGGTATGTCAGGTAGATTACAGTAGTTCCTATACAGAGTTTATTGGTTAAAGAAGTCATTAAAGAACAAATTTTATTTATAGTTCCTTGGTTTCTTTTATTGTTGTACTCCAATTAGAGTTGGAGTATTTCCTGAGTAGTTTATGTTGGTTTTAATACAAACCTGTATTACATGGATTACAGAGGTGAAATTTCACTTGATTTCTGAACAGTACGAAGAACACCCGAACTACATCCAAGTTTTATCCTTCAAGAAATCTCTGCTTTGAACTGGGTGGATGTGTTGTGGATAGCTATTTTCGGACTAGTATGTGAGATACAACGGAGTTTTGCATTCATACGTTTAGGCTGCCAATGTCATGGATAATTGGAAATATAAGGCTATAGGGTCTCCATACTTGGGTATTCTATGTTGAATCTTATACTTCGGTGTGAAAATTTTGTATGGACCATCATTGTTTGTACTAGGGGAAAGGAGGAACTTTGTGCCTCTTTGTATTTTTAAAAATAAAAAATTTAATAAAAGTTAAATAGTTGAAGTGGATGGTTTTTAGAATGCGGATGCTAATATGACTGGTGTAAATCATGTAATTATAGGGATGTAATTATGGGGATAAAATAATTTCTTTTGGAAGTTATAGGCGTAGACTAAAAGAAAAAAATGTGTACAACAAAACTCCCTATCCCCTTTCTATATAGTTATAGATCATGGATAAAATTGATGTCACACATGGGGTGGTACTGTCCTTCGTAGTCAGACAACTGTAGTACTTTTTATTAGGTCGTGAATCATAACTGCTAGAAAATAGAAATCATATGGAAACTGTATTAACAGACATCTTTGGCATTGCTATGCTATGACTGCTTGAAAATGTCAGCTGTGCTGGTGGAGACTGGAGTTTTTTTGATGCTTCACACAATATATATTAACATACTGTTGATTGTGCATAACTTTAAATTTTCGTTGTCTTAAAGAATAATTTTAAGAAGCCTGTGCCATACAAGTAACTTATTCTTTCTTTGGTTGGTGCAGAAGTTATCAAAATGTCATCTCATAGAGTTTAGCGAATCAAGTATCCAGGTTTTGCTTCACTCTAACTTTTGATTTATGTTCTGAATGTCATTTTAATAGTAAGTTACATAGGGGTCAGACTTGGCATGATAACGTAAAAAATAACTGTAGTCCCATGTATTTGAACGTATCATAAGGTGAAATGTTTTGAGGGGTTGTGCTGGAGTCTAGTTAAATTGAATCTGAAAATTATATCAATTAAGTAATTTTTTTCATGATGATATGCTGTTGCTTTTTTCTGCTTGGCGTACTTTTTTGTCTTGTTCTACGGAAGCCAGATCTCTATGTGCTGCTTACTTTTCTACTATGTATTTATTTGCCTTCTATTGCATGGTTGGTTGATTGTGAGTGTTGAAGGGGATTTTAAAGGTAATATTTACAATTTATTCACTTTGATGTCTACTAAATCAACCAGGCAGATTATAGGTTATAATTTGAGTCTGCATATTCAGATCAACTTGTTCTGGGTTTTTTTTGATTGAGTTTGGAATCAAGTTTCATTGTAAGTTTAGTACACATTCTTCCGTTGTTAGCTTTACTGGTGCCATTGATTGAGAGTTCAGACATACTATGAGAAGTGTGATACATTACATTTTATGTTTCTTAATTATTGATACACCATATCTGTGGTTTTCTCTTCTCCCTGCCTCTGTATGGTAATTTTAAAGTAGAAGTTAAACAAATTATGTTTCCTTTTAACCAATAAGGAATAGCTCAAATAATAAGGAGAAATGGGTTTGGGTTAGAAGTCATAGGTATATTCTTGAATGTAAGCCAATGATGCTTCCTGTTATGGGAAGAAAGCTAGTGATAAGAACTTGGTTTTTAAGGGTGCCTAAGTCCTAAATTGTGTTGTATATTATGCTTGGTGGAGTATTCAAGTGTTTGGTTCTTCCCCTTAATAGTTAGCTTTTGAGGGTGGGTTTCTCAAGCACTTGGGGGTACTTTTCAGTGGTGATAGATGTCTTGATTTCTTTTACCTTGAATTTTATGGGTCAAATTTCTTTTCCCCTTTTGGCTCTCAACTGCAGAAGGCAAGAATAAAGTTTAAAGATTTCACAATTGTGAATTGTTGTAGATCGAAAGCTTAGAGACGTTTGACTCTTAGGATGGTGCTATGCTAGGAACTTGGGTATTATGGGATGCCCAAGTCCCAGATTGAGTATGAGATGCTTGATGGTGTATGTAAGTGTTTGGTTCCCCCTCTCAATAGCTAGTTTTTGAGGGTGAGTTCACCAAGTACTTGGGTACTCTTCAGCTGGTGATAGATGTCTCGATGTCTTCTTTTACCCTGGATTTTATGGGCCAAATTCATTTGCCTGTTTTTGCACATTACTGTAGAAGGCAGGAATAAAGTTTAAAGATTTAGCAATTTCCCTTGCCAAACGTGAATGTTGGAAATTTGGATATGATTAGGGGCTTTGGGGCCTATTTCTATCGACTGTTCTACTTAAACGCATTTCTCCTCTCTTGTTGCAATTTGCAAATGGGCCCCTTCAATTTGTTAATTTCCAATATCTTTGACATCAAGGAGCCTTTGGTTTGTTAAATATTTATCATTTTAGGGAATTCATATACGGGAATTATTTATTCACATGTTTGGTAGAACAAAATAGATTTGCATGTAAAGATTGGAATTTTCTTTTTGTAACTTATTCCTTCCGTTTATATTAGCTCTCAAACAAGAGGACATAAGAGAGTTCCCCTCCTGCATCCAAACAATAGATAGTAACTCTTACCCCAAAACTTTCAAACATAAACATCTTGATATTTTGTATATTTTTTTTTCCTGAGGCATCAAATTAAGATTTTGTCATGTTTTGCTTATTGTTGAGATTATGAATAGTTGTTCCGAGGCAACCAAAGAGGCTATTAAGCAAACTATTTTCGGATTTTCCTCTTGGGTTGGTTCTTAAGATGGAAGTTTCGGCATTAGGCAAAAGGTACCTGTTGTTGCCATAACTGCTATGGGGAAATTACCCCCTCCCTGCTTTCCAATGAACAAATCCGATGACTCATAATAGGTTTTCTTTTTGTTTTTCCCCCTTTTTCCTTCCCTGTCTTTCTTTTTCTCTGCTGATTCTTCTCCTGGTCTTCATTTCTTCAGATGTGCCTCATCTCTTTTTCTCTCTTCTTACTGTCAATTAGGCCTGTTACTGTTCTCCTTATTGCTCTATTTTTTCAAAATTTCAGAATTTAGTTCTGTTTTTCTGAACGTTCAATATTTAGAGTTTCAGAACCATGTTATTCTGTGTTTTTTTTCTCTATTAATCCTACAACGTTGTTCTTAATTCTTTTTCACTCATAGGACAATGTCAAGCACTGAAAATGAAATTATTTTGAGTTGAGATATCTTGGATTTCAGTCTATGATTTTGTTGTTTTTAATATATTTTTCTTTTTTATCAATTCTTATAGATATATATTATGATTTTTTATCTGCTATGATTTCTGTCATAAGCCATCCGCCATATGTATAACAGTTTTTTGGTTCACCTCCCTAGGGGGTCTACTACTATTGATATAATAACATAGGTAAACCTTTGGCATAATAGTACACTTTGGTAGCTTTATACTCTGTTTTTTAAGCTTTCTTTGGATTAAAGGAGGAGTGAAAAGGAAATAAAAGAAGAGAAAGAAAGTACAAAATGAGATTGTTTAGATTGAGAGGAGTGGAAATGAATAGAAATAAGTGAAAAGTTTGTAGTAAATTAATGTAAAAGGAAAAGGTTAAAATAAAATAAATTGTGTAATATAATTAATTATAAAAATTTATTTGGTTGTATAATTGAAAAAAAATGGAACACTCCGATATTGAAAAATTCAAAACTAAATAGACATCTCACCAATTTATAATCAAATATTTTTTTATTTTTTGTTTTCAAATCAAAACCAATATTCATTAAACTGAGAAAATGTCTCCTGGCCACAATAATTTATAGAATTTACCTCTGCTCCATTCTTCAACAACAATGTTACAATCTAACGGAACTCCGACAGCGAATAATAATCAAATAAATAAAAGAGAAAATAAAATTCAATAAATAAAGAGGGAAATTGAGGTCATCGAGTGTTAACTTTTTGAGAGAAGGGTTGCAGTTCAAAAACATCTTCACCTCCACCAAGTTGCCATCTCGCTGTCAACACCAGTCTCTTACTGAGGCGGAACACCCGAACGAATTTCCCACCTCTCAACATACATGCTACATTTCACTATGCTGCCGTGTATGGTTTAACCAACTAGTGTTGTGTTGTGCTTGTTGTTGTACAAAGTGGTTTTGAAACACAATGACTTGTGTTTTTTATGTAAACCAGTTAAACAATTTCATTTGAATGCAATTTCAATTTTTTTTTAATAGACGTTAACCTTAAACAAATTTCATAATTCTGTGGGAAGGACAGGGAAAAGCTGTAAACCACAACAATGTCACTTAGTTTCCATTTTCTTCATCACACTTAGGAGGGCAACTCCCGTCTCACCCCTCATCTTTCCACAGTTGCATTTTTGCGAGAATTTATTGAAACAAACGTTAATAGTGAAACAATTATCTGCGCTTTCTTTTATGCTCAAAGAAACATGAACTGGTCAAAACACTGTTAAAGTATGATATGGTACTGGGCGGTATTGGCTAGCATGCCACCCTTCAGTCATGTCATTTATATAAATACGGGGACTTGGTCTTCCTGTCAAAGGTAATGGAAGTGCAAAAGAAAAACATCAAGGATCCATGGTCGGAATATAATGGGATAAATTCTAGCTATAATCATTCGTTTGGTGCACCAATAGGATATGCTATGATTCTTATATCTTATCGTTTATTCTTCAGAGTAGTATATTTCTTATCCTGAAGAGAGTTGAGTTCGAAGGCAATTAAATGAAAGAATTAACTTTCTTTCTATTTTCATACCACTCACCTCTATTAGAAATACTATCACCACTCTTGCCACCATTGTTCTTGTTCTTGTTAACACTGCCACTCTCATCACTACCCTCATTATAGGTATCATCGCTAGTATTTGTTGTCACCACCGTCTTCATTTACACCATATTCATTATTATTGTCATTTCGTTTGTAGCAGCCTACCTCACACTATGATTGCTATAGCAACAATAATTATTTCCCACATTGTTGCTAAATCTTTTGCTACCATTTCTATGTTGTTACCATCTTTTAGATATATTATAGATATTTTGTACATGGACATGGGCTCATCCCTATCAACTGCTGTGTATGATATATGTACCTCACCTGTGCCAACACACAAGGGGATTATATCACATAAATTTATACCTTTTTTCTCTTCATGGTTTCAGAGCCTAATCCAAATTTGTGCATTCCAAGAGCATCCATTGCTTATTGGTCTGTCTCATTTCGATATTTGGCTATCCCTTAGTGCATTTTTTTTTTCCAATTTTCACTTTTTACCTCCGACGTTGCCATCTGCCGTTCATACGACGTTGTTGTCGTCTTCTACTGCCACGGTCACCACCTAGTCTGACCGACAAACCTACCACCAAGGTCGATATTTATGTACCCTTCCGTGCATTTTTCTCCTTCGCGGAGATCTCCCATGCCGGCCACAGTTGTGCATTTGACCACTTTCCTGGAAACGATCATCGGCGCCAGGCTCGAGCCAACGTCTTTTTTCCAGATCTGATCCGAATTCAAAGACCGTTTTACGTCTTTCGTTCTATATTATTGTCTCTCGTATAATGTTGTGGACATGTTTTTTCTCTCTTCCACTTTGCTGACATGTGCATCTGTTGCGGATCTAAATTTGTTATCTTAGATGGGTGTAACTATGTCAATGTCTCACTCCCTATTAGCAAGTTATTTAGATGAGAATAATTATGACACCACTAGGATCTCTAATATACTCTGGCTAAGGGACAGGATTATGTTGACTAGGGATGAAAAAGTGTGTAGTTTTGTAAGGAATGTCGAAGAAAAATATATTTTAAATCTCTCACCCTATTTTTCTAAATAATCAGCGAAACATTCATTTGTAATTTCTACAGAATGTTGAAGAAAAATAAACATTCTCTTCTAATAATATTTTTTATGTACTCAATCTATATTATTGATGTATAATATTCAAGATTGTTAATATTTTTTGTCAATAATAGTGGTGAGAATTGCTTGAATTTTATTCATAACATGATATAAATTATTCTTTTCAAGATAATAAATAGTCATAGTTTTTAATTAAGTTTTATTCATCAACATATATACCTAGGAAAATAGGAAAATGATACTTTGACAATCTTTGGAGATGTATATAACTTTTATTTTGATGTGATGAGTTTAGAAATAAATATATAAAATAAAAATTAATTTTATAATTAAATAATATGAAAAAATATTAAATAATAATATTTAGGATTATAACATTAAATAAAAATATTTAGTAAAAAATGTGGATTGTGACTGGATTATTACAAGTATATTTATTCAGTCATGGATGATTTATAAGTAACTTAGTTAAAGTCCGAAAGTTTGTTCCTTAGTTGCAGTTCTATTTTTTCCTTGCAAATAAAAAGTGTCTACCCCATACACGTGGAGGCACTCTATTCCTAGTTCGACTCTACGAACTGTGTAAACCCACTGCAGATTATAAGTTGGGTGCAATCTAGGTGGATTGCAAAGCCCATCGTTTTTACTTTTTCTACTTGATAGGACTGCTACCAATGTGTGCCGGAATAGCTAGCACGTTGTCTAAACAAGATGCCCCAAAAAAGTCATGCCCTAATGGTTGATAGTTGTAGATCTTAAGCCTTCTCGCATGCACTCTCCTCTTCAAATGTTTTGTACACCTGTCAATGTTTCTTTAATAATTTTGGTTTGCATGTTTCTAAAAAGCAATGATTTTAGATCGATTTTGAATGAATTTTAGTGTTCTTTTGTATTTTTAAAAATCATTCTGAATTTCACAACCAACATGAAATTAAAATATAAATATTTGATCTTAAATTGTTTTACTTACTCTCCTATTGTTTCAAAAGTGATGAAGTTAAAAAGGGTCGGATAAGAAAATCTCAAACACACTTTCTTTGGATTGCGTGATGGGCCAAAATTTTTAACATAAGAAGAAAAAACGAAAAAGATTTTGAATATTATGTATAATTGATTATTTCTTAAATAGATTATTAAAATTTTATGTTGATTTTGATGTTATAATTAATTATGATTTCGACATTACTATATTGTTTTTACATAATATAATTCTATTCTCATTGTTCGTATGAAACTATTAAAAAACAAAAGCTTAATCTGATTGAGGATCTCAATTTGGACTTTTTGGCTGCCTTTTCCATTCATGGAAGTAGTTGCTAAGAGCAACAACCAATGGAAGAAGTTGCTTGCGAATGAAAGCAACTTTATGATGGGGATGATTTGACCAGTAGTTTTTAGATTGGAGATAAAGATATTTTATGAGGTTGGAAACTGGTGTCAAATTAATATTTTTTAGAATTGATTTAATACACTGGAGTCTTTAGATTGATTGGTTGATTTAGATTGATTTAGAATGACAATCTGTCAACGTTGGAAGATGCCGAGAAGTTGTTCACTTAAGCATCACAATTCCAAATGTCATTTTCCACGAAATTGCCTGGTAGTTTCCCTCTGCAGTCGGTCATTTAATATACACGGGAAAAGTCCTTAAACTTTCGGTCGCTAGTTCCTAGGTCTTTTCGATTTGTCAACAATCACTAATTACTATTCATCCGACATTCCCTATTTTTTTAAAGAAAATAATCTATAATTAGTTTAAATATAATAAAAATTATAAAATTAGAAAAGTCATTCAATAATACTGGGGCACAAAATATTTAAAATCTCTCATAAAATTTAGTTAACAACACTGTTTAAAAAAAAATGCGTTGTGAACACTCAATTAGTTTTTGCTTTGTGTAGGCGGACTCTTTTTTGTTTTTCTTTTTTTTATGATGGCATGTATTAAAGTGTAGAAGTTATTAGTCAAGTCTTTTTCATAACTACCCTCTATGTTCAGTTTGACACGTTTGGAAAGTTCCGTCCTAGTAGTTAATAATGGATTACCAAACTAGTACCCTTACATTTTATTAAAAGTCGTTGCCTATGAGGTTCAGATTTGTCTTTTAATTGAATGGTGTTGTCTATGAGGTATGAGGTTTGGATTTGGATTCGTCTTTTAAATGGTGTCTTTTTAAACCGTGTGTCTGTTCGATATACATATTGAATACCGATATTTGTATGACACTCGTAGAACTTGTATTGGTAAAATGTCTAATTCAAAAATATTTGTTAGATTTTTTGATAATTCTAGTACAGTTCTAATATAATTTTTTAAAAAGAAAAATATATTAATTTTTTAAAAATTTAAATTTATTATATAAATTTTTATTATGATTATAAAATAAGGAACAAATATTTTTAAATCAGTTACGAAAAACATCATTATGTTACAAAACAAAATTATATATTTATGCACATAAATCTTTATAGTTAATTTATATAATTTATAATTATATATAATATAGATTCATATATCTTATCCTATATTTTTAGAGATTATACATATCTTCGAATCGTATTTTGAGGAGAGTGTTTTTTAGAGGATAATTCACTTTTCCTAAAAAATTAAGTAGTTTCTAATAAAATGGGTAGTTTGGATTATAGGAATTTATGTGAATAATTTTTATCAAAGTACGAAAAGTAATAATTTAAATTTTTTTATACTTTATTATCTTTTTTTAATCTATGATAATTTTATTTGTATTCTCTTTTTGAGTTATTTGAGATGTTATTGACTTGACATTTTTTTTTTACCGTATGTCAACAACGATTTTTTTTATAATGAAAGTAAATTGTGATTATATTTTTTATTGTTATCTTCAAGATTAATTTATTGTTGATATAAGTTAGTGTTATTTATAAGTTAACGTTAGTTTGTTTTTTTTGTTAACATCAATTGTGTTTTTTAATTGATATTGAACATGTCTTTTTATAATATTAGTTGACGTCATTAGTGGGCTTTTTTACCATCCTTAGTTAGGATTTTCTCAACATTGGTAGGATTGTTTTTATCGATGCGATTGATACTATTTTTCTACTTTTTTGTTAGTAAGTTTTTAAATCAATGTTCTAATTTTGTTATGTTGATTTTAATTATTTTCTTATTAATAGGATTGGATTATTTATTGGCCGACGTAGGTTTGAGTTTTCTAGGTTGATTGATGTGACTATTTTTTGGTGGATGTCATTAACATTTTTTAATTAAGGTATGCAATAGTTTCTTTTGTTAATAATTGCAAGATTGAAGTGATATTTTTTTTTTTGCATTTGATGATACTCTATTGAAATAAGAAAATTAAAATTCAATGGAATTGAATTATCTTATCCAAATAAAACATTAGAAAAATGAAATAATATGAAAAGAAAATAATTCAAATTTAATGTATTTGAATTTCTTGGAAAATTTGAAATTCTCTATTTAAGATGGGGTTGATGTGTTTTTACTCTCAATAATTAAGTATTTAAGAATCTTTAGTTCTCTAATTTTTAATTGCTTTATTTTGGTTTCTTTATGTTTGTGGTTCACATGTTAACTTGACGATGAATAATAGAAGAAAATACTATTGTGAGTAGGAATGTTGAGAGCCAAGCTGATTTAAAAAAGTAATAAAAGACCAATTTAAAAATTCGATTACCAATTAAAATTGATTTTTTTTTTTTGAATAGATCTAGGTCTTCTTTATCCCGTAATCGACATGTTCGGTTTGACACTTCAGAACTGAAATTAATTATCTTATCATATTATATTACCTATTATTTGATTCATATATAAGAAATATGTGTTCGATGAGAATATAATGTGTGTAAATTGGTTCATGTTTATAAGTATGAGACAAAAAGTAGCAACAAAGTATGATTAATATGGTGGTGGAGGAAGAGGTGTTCTCTTAACGTGTGAAAGTTAGATTATTAAGTCTTCAGGGAGAAAAATGATGAAACAAAATAATGTTTTTGTGGAACAATTGGATTGCGTGCAATATTGTGTATGTGTAAGCCGGAAGTTTCTTTGGCTTATGGGAGGTAGATTCTATGGATAATGTATAAATATAACATGATCATTTTTATTCCTTGTTTGTCTTTTGTAATAAAAGCATAGGCACCCTTAATATTAGTTACTTTACTGATAAACCAGTATATATATATATATATATATATATATATATATATATATATATATATAATGTTTGGTTGGGATGTGTTTTTAACTGCATTGAATAATAGACTTTTAATAAATGTCTATGAAAGTCCTTAGTTTTAATAACTTGATTTTTATCCTTACATTTAATTCAAGTGATTTTGATTTCTATGTTAACGTAACTTCTGACGTATAATGTAAAAAAAATATAATAATGTACAGACAATAAATTCACTACAAATAGACCTCTTAATGTATCTGGTGTAGGTATGACAGAATTGTTATATGTAGAATTTTTAAGGGAGTTTTAGAGTGAAACACAAATAGACTTAGTAAATAACAAATTTTAATTAATAATAATTATTCTTATTTTTAATTACAAATGTTTGTTTGCTATAAGCATAGTTTAAATAAATTTAGAAATAAAATATATTTAAATTGAATAATTAGTTACAGAAAAAGGAATACTAATTTGAATCAGGATACTATTAATACTATTATTTGTGTAACGCAGAAATAATTATCTTAATATCTTAATAATTAGGTCATTTAATTTTGTTTATGTTTTAGTACCAAATTCTAAAGTGATATGGTATTTGATATGTATGCCATTATTTAATATAAAGTTTTAGTAATTCAAACGTAAAACTATACACATTACTTATAAAATTTAAAATATTTTAAAAGCCTAAGTAGTTGCATACATTGAAAAATAACTTAAAATGATTTTAGTTAAATTTGAATTAGTATATTAAAATTGTTATATGGAAGTGGATTTGATTCTTTTAAATAATTTTCTTTGATGAAGATTAGTATTGATAAAGTCAATGAAACTGGGCATCAAGAACATATTTAAAAATTAGATTTAATATGTTTAAATTAGTGTTAGCACTGTTTAAAATTTGTTTCCAATAACATGTCAGGGTGTTAGTCATATGAGTTCTATCCCAGCAATTAATATTTTCTAGCATTTGTGAAGTGCGGGATCTGAAGTTAATACAAAGATCAAATGGCACAATTTGAGAAATCTGAGTTACTGTATTCTACTGCATAATTTAAGAAATCCGAGTTACTGTATTCTACTGCATAATACACTAGTGTCGTAGTTGAAACGGCTAATTGCAATTCTTTTTATTATAGATTGATTGGTGGGTAACAGTCATCTGATGATTGTTCTAAATCTGAGATAACGAGTGATGGTTGACAAATAAACCTCAAAGTGAGGTAATTGGGTTGACGCCAGTTGGTTCACAGCGACTTATTAGAGAAGTTAACTCAACTACACTTTCGGTTGGGTTTATGTACTGTTGTAACCACTCAGTTCTACGATGTTTCATCATTCATAGATTTTTTAGTTAGTCTTATCAATTTCTGACATATACATGTTTTATTCATAATGAAAATTTAAAATAGTTCGATTAATTTGACAGGGTTATTTAAAAACAAAAATAAAAGTGAAGTCTTAGTTGTTGGAGTTAAATTTCCGACATTACCGCAAGCACCTTGGTTTCACACACCTGTAAAGAAGGAATAGGTTTTTGAATTGCCATTTGGTCCATAGGGCGTGTGTGAAACCAGCCGCATATGTTGATGATCTCCATTGTCCACTTCGTCACCACTACAACCACTTCTTCCTTTCTACCTTCATTTATATAATACATTACAATACTTTCTGAGTTCTTTAGTTTATCGTGTATGTCTTTTTTCGGAAACATTGTTGGAATTTCAGTCATTGACAACACCTTTGAACAAACTTGGAACCTTATTTAACTACATTGTGTTCTGAGTGAATAACGATAGAAATGATACTTGAATTTACGCAAAAACACAATACAAATATTTTCTAAAGAAACGTGCAATTTTTTATTTTGTGTGACTTAGGAAGAAAAACATAAACGCGAAAAAGTCCTGTATTTTTGTACTTGTAGGCACGCAAATTCCACGCAAAATCCATGCCCGGCCAGGACGGCATGGTTTTACCCGGAGTTTTTGAGAAACATATTAGTAATCGACTTTACTAAAAGAACAGTTATATGATGTTCGTACATCACATCCTCTCAGACCCAGTCAACAAGAGCATGGTGCACGGTACTTTATAAATTCAATTTGTTTTGGTTCCTTCTAGTTGGTTGGTAGCTTTAATTAGGCCATTAACTTCCACGCGAAGCTCGTTGTACTCCACTCAATCAAGATTCAAGTGCATTTTTATCTTCTACCTTATCCTTTTTTATCAATATTTCTGGATCCATACTCCACTGTTTAAGAGTTTTTTTTAACATTTTTTTGATAAATAAGACGACTATAAAACTACCATTTCATTCATATTATAATAATATATTAACATTCATTAATGATTAATGAGTTAAATGAAGTGACTATCTGATTATACTTTTTTTTGTTTAAATGATTTATAACTGTACCAAGTGTTCCCACTATTCTGGGATCTGAATTGAATAGCAATACAGATTATGGTTACCCACTACTCGTCTCTATGTCGGTTTCAAGAAAATGCATAAATTTATTATAACAAAAGTCTTTTACATACGCCAGCGGTGCAGTTTTTATTTTAGAAATTTTTGAGTTCCACTTTAAAGAGTTTAATGCATATGCAACAGTTTCGCCCCGGTAACTAATAATAAACAGAGTCATGTGATTTTTTAAGATAACATACAATTGGATAACAACACAAGTTTGTTTTATTGCTTTGCGTACTCTTTTTTCTGTTATACAAAACTAGACACATTCACAGTCATAAATCATCATCAAATTAATTAGATGGTTCAAATTTTACCTATTTTCAAGTTTTTGAAATAAAATATAAATCGGTTAGCTCATCCGTGAATGCAAAGAGTGCCCTTTAAACGTGATTTGGTCTTTCTTATCAAAGTGGCTACTATATTCTCAGAACTCACTTTCACTCATGCGGCAAGAATTTGTTTGCAGAGCGTGTACTTTAAAAGTTTGACTAAAGCCGATTATAAAAAAAAATACACTTGTTTCTTTTATATGTAGGAAACTACTCGGAAATTGCCTTTAGAAACCCTCTGACATGTTATATATGGAAGATAACCACCTTCTAGTTTTCAGAATGAAGTTCTTTCCTAGTATCTTTTAGGATTAATTAGTTATAGAACTTCTGCTTTTCTCTCAATCCACGATGAGCTCCATAAATCTTAAATATGATAGCAGCTCGTTTCTCATTGACATAACCTCCACTGTTAATTACACCATCAACATAGCCAAAAAGAGATGGCGTTTTGCTTACACAGCAATTTATTCTAGGCGAGTCATGCTTGCCTTGGCCAAAGAAGTCATATCAAAGAGAAATACGAACACCCATCCTTTCTCTAAACTCTTCCAAACCCAATCTTCAAGTCGCAGCAGTACTCTTGATATCATCGAGCCCCTGATTCCGCGTAATGGGACCAATCATTATTCTTTGGTTCCTGACGTTGACAAGGTCAGGATTGCTAGTATGGTTAAGGACAAAAACTTGTTAGCCTTTGCAGAGTTTGGAGGAGTTGAAGGTGTTGCAAACATTCTTGGAGCCATTCCAGAAAAGGGAATTACTGGCAGCCATGATGATGTTGCCAAACGTATTGAAGTATTTGGTTCGAACACTTACCAGAGGCCACCGCCTAAGTTTTTCATGAGCTTTGTAGTGGAAGCATTCAATGATACTACTATTCTGATCCTTCTTGTTTGCGCCGGTCTTTCCCTTGGTTTTGGCATAAAAGAACATGGCCCGGGGGAAGGCTGGTATGAAGGAGGGAGTATATTTCTAGCAGTGTTTCTGGTGGTGGTTGTGACTGCACTAAGCAACATCAGACAAGAGAGACAGTTTGACAAATTGTCTAAGATAAGCAACAACATCAAAGTAGAAGTTGTGAGAAATGGAAGGCCAGAGCAAATATCCATCTTTGATGTTGTTGTGGGAGATATTGCATCCCTTAAGATTGGTGACCAGATTCCAGCTGATGGACTGTTCTTGAGTGGCCATTCTTTGCTAGTGGATGAATCAAGTATGACAGGTGAGAGCGACCATGTAGAAATTGAGCCTTCAAAAAGCCCCTTCTTGCTGTCTGGTGCAAAAGTGGTGGATGGCTATGGTCAGATGCTAGTGACATCTGTGGGAACTAACACAGCATGGGGTGAAATGATGAGCTCCATATCGCGAGACACCAATGAAAGGACACCATTACAGGCTCGCCTTGATAAGTTAACCTCTTCTATTGGAAAGGTAGGCCTCACAGTTGCTTTTCTTGTTCTCATAGTCTTGTTAATTCGTTATTTCACTGGAAACACAAAAGATGATGATAGTGGGAAGACAGAGTTCCAGGGGAGTAAAACTGATATAAACGACATTTTCAATGCCGTAGTTAGGATTGTTGCTACTGCAGTGACTATTGTGGTGGTGGCAATCCCAGAGGGTCTTCCATTGGCTGTCACTCTCACTCTTGCTTACTCCATGAAAAGAATGATGGCAGACCAAGCAATGGTGAGGAAACTTTCTGCTTGCGAAACCATGGGGTCAGCTACAGTTATTTGCACGGATAAAACTGGTACCTTAACTTTGAATCAAATGAGAGTCACCAAGTTTTGGCTTGGCCTACAAAATGTTGTGGAAAATTTTTCCAATGCTATGGCCCCTAAAGTTCTTGAGTTATTCCAACAAGGAGTTGGCCTCAACACAACTGGCAGTATATATAAATCTTCATCAACATCTGAACATGAAATTTCTGGTAGCCCAACAGAGAAAGCTATACTCTTGTGGGCCGTGTCAGATTTAGGCATGGACATGGATAAACTGAAGCGCACATACGAAGTTCTCCATGTTGAAACGTTTAACTCTGAAAAGAAACGAAGTGGAGTCGCAATAAGGACGAAGACCAACAACACAGTTCACGTTCATTGGAAAGGGGCTGCAGAGATTATACTTGCAATGTGTTCACATTATATTGACAATGATGGCATGGAGAAGTCCCTTGATGAAGAAAGGAGTAAACTTGAAAATATAATTGAAGGCATGGCTGCTAGCAGCCTTAGATGTATTGCTTTTGCTCACATGCAGATTTCAGAAGATATTGATTATAACGATAAGGAGAAAGCACATCAAATCCTTAGAAAAGATGGCTTGACCTTGCTAGGTATTGTTGGCCTCAAGGATCCATGCCGACCCGACGTCAAGAAGGCTGTGGAAGCGTGTAAACTTGCAGGAGTTAGTATCAAGATGATCACAGGTGATAACATATTCACTGCAAAAGCAATAGCAACAGAATGCGGAATATTAGACTTTGATGGCCATGTGAGTGCGGGAGAAGTGGTGGAGGGTGTGGAATTTAGGAATTATTCTGAAGAAGAGAGAATGGAGAAAGTAGAGAAGATCCGCGTGATGGCAAGATCATCCCCTTTGGACAAACATTTAATGGTGCAATGCTTGAAAAAGAAAGGTCACGTTGTTGCAGTCACAGGAGATGGCACAAATGATGCACCTGCTTTGAAAGAAGCCGACATTGGACTTTCTATGGGGATCCAAGGAACTGAAGTTGCCAAGGAAAGTTCTGACATTGTTATCTTAGATGACAACTTCAGTTCTGTTGTCACTGTTTTAAGGTGGGGGCGATGTGTTTACAACAACATCCAAAAATTTATCCAGTTTCAACTAACCGTGAATGTTGCAGCTCTAGTGATCAATTTTATTGCGGCAGTTTCTTCGGGAGATGTTCCCCTAACAACTGTTCAACTATTATGGGTAAATCTCATTATGGATACTCTAGGAGCATTGGCACTGGCTACAGAAAGACCTACAAAGGAGTTATTGGAGAAAAAGCCAGTGGGTAGGACTGAACCTCTTATTACTAGTATTATGTGGAGAAACCTTTTAGCCCAAGCCTTGTATCAGATTGCTGTCCTATTGGTTTTACAATTCAATGGAAAGTCAATCTTCAATGTTAGAGAGGAGGTAAAGGATACTCTAATTTTTAATACTTTTGTTCTCTGCCAAGTATTCAACGAGTTCAACTCTAGAAGTATGGAGAAACTTAATGTGTTCCAAGGCCTTCACAGAAACCACTTGTTTCTTGGAATTGTGGGGATTACTCTTGTTCTTCAAGTTGTGATGGTGGAACTCTTAAGGAAGTTTGCTGATACAGAGCGATTAACATGGGAGCAATGGGGAATTTGTATTGGAATTGCAGCTGTGTCATGGCCAATTGCTTGGATTACAAAGCTCGTACCCGTTTCAGATAAACCGTTCTTCAGCCACGTTAAGTGGGTAAAATTATCGGTCTTCAAGATTAAGCATTATTTATAATTTTGCCTCGTCACTCGCTTCGGGGACCAAAAATCGCAAGCATCTTCAACACTCGAATATGCGATATTCGTGTATACGATGTATGGAAATTCAAGACCCCTTATGGTTAAAACATACGGGATCTTGAATTTCTATATCTCTTATACTTAAATATCATATATTTAAGAATGTGCAAGGTGCTTGGGATTTTATGGAATCTTAGCTAGCACCTTTATTTACTGTAGAAATTATTGGTATTAGTGTTAGTTATAAAATGCTGAATTGGGTGGGTGGAATTAAGATAGAGATGATATATTAAAGTTCGCACTCTTTGTTGTACCAAAAAAATATATAAACTATTTCATTTGTTCGTTAGGTTGTCACTCGTACCTTCATTTTTTGAAATATTAAAATCACCTTGATAGTATTGGGTGATTCCGGAATGAGGGTGTTCCATAAGTATGAAATGTTTTTAGAATAGAAAATTTGGAAAATAAAAAATCATTATGGAATATTCTTTTTAGAATATATTTTTTGATTTTTGGAATGGTGACCATGACCACATTGGCCAATCAAGTAGTATACCATGCTTCTAGGATGAACCGGGCTGTTAGGAGCTTCTCGGTCTCTGCTCTGACCGCAAGCCTTTTTTCTTCTCCATGATTTCTCTTCTTTTGCGTGATCGGGCGCGCTTCTTTGTAGACCGAAAGTCTGTGGGTTATGACTTCGGGGTTCACGCCTGGTACCTCAGAGGCTGTCCAGGCGAAAAGATCAACATTTTTCTTCAAAGCTTGATGTATGAGCTTGGTGTCATCTGCTGCCATTGTTGTGCCGATGCTGGTGTAGCGTTCTTTGTCGATGAGCGGGACATGATGCAACTCGTCCTTCGCTTCAAGCCTTGGTTCCACCTCTCGAGGGTCGAGATCGATCATGGCGACCGCATTCTCCGTTGGCCGCACATCTCTTCGGGGAGACCTTCCTCGTCCAGGCATCTTACGCTTGGGTGATCGACTGCCAATCACCTTCTGACGAGTGGGTTCCATTCTCAGGCTCTCTGCGTAGCACTTCCTTGCAATCTTCTGATCCACATGAATCGTCAAGATGTCGCCCGATAGGTGGCATCCTTGGCCGTGGCCACATAATTGACCTGGTGCACCGTGCGCAAATGCTTCTTCTTGGCGTTGTTTGAGCTATCTCCTTCAGCAAATCCACCAGCTATGGTGTTTATCACTTTGCGACCCCTCCTTCGGTCATCCTTTGGAGGGTCGTCCCTCCTCGTGCGTCGTTCCTGTCGCTAATCGTCCCCCCTCGCCCTTAGGGGTGTGTGGTCTTTTTTCTTTAATGTTTCTTCCCTACGCAGGGAACACCTCATAGTGCGACAACCTTGTACGAAGCGACGCAAGTGCCCGACCTGTATCAGCTTTTCTATGTTGTCTTTTAGGACCTGACACTCCTTGGTTGAATGACCGGTATTCTGATGATACCGACATTTCTTGATGCGGTCAGCATTATCGGCACTTAGGGCCCTTTTGGGTGGTGGCATCAGTTATGCGCTAAGGGCTTCTTGCAGAATTTTCCTTCGATTGGCATTGAGGGGTGTATACCGTAAGAACCGGGGGTCACGATTATCCCGCCTGGGGTCTCCTCGTCCAGACCTAGACTTCCCTTGCCGCTCCTTATCATCCTTTTTCTCACCACTTGGCTCTGCCCGAGCCTGGTTTCTGAATTCGTGCAACTCTTTCAGTTGCATGAACTTAGCGACTCGGCGCATAAGTTCATCCAAGCTTGCAACAGGTTGCATGCACAAGCTATCTACAAAAGGACCCGGTCGGAGGGTCGTGAGCATGTGGTGCATCGCCACATCAGGACTGAAATTTCGTATGCTCATGGTGACCTTCCCGAACCACTCGATGAATTTCCTCAACGATTCTCCCTTTTCTTAGCGGATGCTGACCATGGCGATGAACGTCAGGTGATGGGGCTGACTGGTAGCGAATTGGACGTCGAACTTAGCCACCAGCGTCTCGAAATTGTTAATAGAATTAGGAGGGGACTTCGTGAACCAGCTCAACGCACCTCCTTTCGGAGAAGTGGGAAAGACCCGACATAGGACCGCATCATCAAAGACTCATGTGAGTGGTATCCGCATCCATGTGCTCATTCGGGTCGGTCGTTCCATCGTAACGGTCCCTGTTGAACCCCTTCCACTTGTCCGATAGGGGGGCTTCCATGACAAAGTCAGTGAAAGGGTGGCGATGACCGGTCATTGCAATTCCGGTTTTGTTCAACGACTTGTTGGGGTGAGACTCACCATCCATCTCCAAGGTAAGGACCTTGTTCTTTGGTTCCCTCTCGGTCTGAGGACCGACAACAGTGGCGAAAGACCTACCGACCTGATTGGTCGGGTCCACAGACGATCCTCCCTCTACAAGCTTCTTCATTTCCTGGTTCTCTTTTCTGAGGTTCCTGATCTTATCCTCATTTCTCTTGGTGGTTTCTTCATGCGTTCTCTTCATCTTGACTAACTCTCTCTGCAAAGCCATCTGCATTGCCGCTTGATCCGCCTCTGACATCCTCTCGCTTGCCATGCTTCGGGTTAATACCATCTACCAATGTTTCTTCACACCTATCCTCTCGGCCTCACGGTGGGCACCAATTGTTCTCGAACGGGTGTTGGGGCCTAGAGAACGATTGCCTTGCTCCTCCACTCGGTCGGTCGTTGCCTCTCTTAGCTTTTTGCTTCTCATTCCTCCTCTCGGTCGTCTGTAGCACAGGCTGGGATGGTACCTGTAGAAGGCACTTCGATGATCAAATCAGTAAGGGTATCGACACTCGGTTGTCAGAGTACTGTAGATCATGACGTACCTGATTCTTGAAATCTGCACTATTTATATTACCTTTATGAGCCTTCGTTGGTGGGCTGGATTAGGAGGTTGGTTCCTGTTTAGGGTTGTGCTAAACAACTTTTAACTATGGATTAACCCTGCTGACTTGGTCAACCCATGGCTCGTCGTTATGGTCGATCGGCCACATGTCGTCGCGTAACCTTTTATCGTCAGGATTCTGACCGAATCAGTGAGTCGTCCGGTCGTGCCAGTACTCTGAAAATATTTTAGAAAAAATAATTCACAAGTTATTTTTAGGGGAGTAAACAGTCTTTTCCGAAAATGGTGTGGTGCAGGGAGAATTTTATTGGGAGCCCAGGGATAGAAATTACTATGGTATGTTGAGTCACATGCTTAATTGAAATTCCAGACGAACCACATAATGAAGGAGAAGGCAGAAGAAAGAAGAAACGGATTTCTTATGGGCACTATTGAAGACCCCATCTAAAGTTCAAATCAAATTTCATGCGTCTAACAAATATGTATGTATGCCACTGTCTTCAAATGTAGTTGCTAAACAAGCTATACGAAATTTGTAACTGTTGTTTTATTATCTAATCTTGGATTGGATGTTGCTCTGCATCTATTCGAAACAATTTTACCTCTTAAATTAAATAATTTGACAATATCATAAGGGAAGTACTATTTACAGATTTCTTGGAAAAGTTTTTAATATTAGGCAACTACAATCAAAGTTGCTTAAAGGCAGTGAATTACAAATTCTAATTTATTTATTTCACTAATCTTCTGAAATTAAAAAAGTTCCTTAACTTTACTAAATAAGCAGCGGCATTGAAATTACTATTTGAAGTTGAGAAGATCAGAAAATTATTCTTTCAACTTATTGTTTACAACCTTAAAGAAACATCAACAAATGACAACTTTTTTTTCTTTCATTAATATGATATAATTTGATACTGGCTAAAATCCACAATCTCGCATCATGTTGAGGAGGGTTTTTCGGACTCAAATTGTAATGAATTGTGTGTGAGTGTGTATGGGTACGTGTTTGTTAAAGATATAAAAAAAAGCTCACACATATATTGTGTTTAAAGGTAATTTATATAATTCACAATAATTCCTTCTTATTATATAACATTTTTAAAATGTATTATTTAAATTATTTAAAAGTTTTTTATTTATTTATAGAAGAAATAGTTTGTTTTGTTTTATGTAATCGTGTTTTAAAACTTTATCTTTGAAATGTTGAAAAGATTTATAGCATTGAAATACATTCTATAAATTCCAACGTGCTTAATTAAACATTATTCACAAATAATAACTATTAGCGAAGCAAATATTTTAGTATTTATAAAGAAAAACTTAATGATTATTATCTTGTCTTAAAATATATTATCTTTTCTACATAAAAAAATTATATATATATATATAAATAATGATTGCCAATAATTTTTCATTATTATTATCTGTATAGTTAATTGATAGTATTTTTAAATATATTTTATGCGTAAATATGTATTGTGGATTTCTATTTTTTTTTTCTTTGCAATAATGTCGAAGAATTCTCATATTCAACAAGTTATATTTATCTTGATTTTATTAAGGCAATAAGTAGTTTGATTTATTAAGATAATATCATACTTAAATTTATTAAGATAATAAGTGACTTTGATCACCTTAAAATTATTAAAGTAATAGGTTATTTAACATTGAAAGTTTGATTGTCATACATGTGTTATGAGTATAGTTTACAATGGTTCAAGATTTTATGTGAGGCTCTTGGCATCATTGATTAAAGGTTGAAGGGTTTATCTTGCTATACAACCTCATTCATTCTCTTTAGACTAAGTGACTATGTACTCTTAAAGAAATTGGGTCAATATACACAATGATGGTAAATCAACTAAATGCTCAATTCCTATATATTTCAGAAAACAAACTTAATTAAATAATATATTCAAACTAATTTCTAATAAATCCAACTTCGTGGATCATCTTAAGAAATATACAACCTGATTTTTTTTATTATGAAATTAAGACTACTGCAGTTTAAATAGGTAGTTACCTTGATCACATAATAAGTTTAATAGAGATAAATTTTAAATAAAATAAATAATAAAAAGTTACTAAACTAACACGTATTCCAGAAATTACCAAGAAATATGGCCAAAGGTTTAAATGTACTGGTATAGTAAAATCCACCCTTATTATGAATATTATTATTATTTAAATAGGAAAGTTAATAAAAACAGTAAAGAAGAGAAAGAGAGTACATAAAAGATAATTCGCATTAAGAAAAACACATTAGAAATTGAAGAGAATTTTTGAGAAAGTTTGTAAGTGATTTGGGGAATATAATAAATTTAAAAGAAATTATAAAATAATAAAGTTATAAAATGATCAAATTATGCTTATTATTATATATTCATTTTATGATTAAATAATAAATATTATTATTATTATTATTGTTTTTATCGAAAATGAATTCGGAAAGTGTAACTTCACGAGGACAAAGTGTTTATCTGAGAACGAGTTTTCAGCTGGTCTCCAATTAAATGGGAAAGTTCACCTAAAAAGACTCTCTCGTGCTTAAGTTAGTATAAGCATAAAAATGACAAGTTTTCAATTAAGAGTATGAGGAAGATAGATTATACTTGTACTTCCTACTTCTTGCTGGAGAGTGGGTATTTATAAATTGATTGGTGGTATCCAATGAGTGAATTGTCATGAGCCATTTGAAGTAGCCGCTTATCATTTCAGGCTCATTGATTAGGCTGTTTTATTCATGACAATAAAGACTTACTTAGGGAAGATATGTAGTTGCTCCGAACTCTTTGACATTCTCGACCTTAAGGCGGGTAGGTACAATTACTATTTTTTTTTTAAATTTTATTATTATTATTGTTTATTATTTATATTATTTTATGTCTATAAGTATCTTATTATTATTAGTATTTTATAAATTTATTATATGTTTATTTTTTTAATATATCATTATTATTTTATATAATTGTATATTCTTATTTTAATTATAATAAGTATTTATGTTGTATTATATTATATTATATAATTAATTATATTTATTTCATTATAATAAAATTATAAATATTATTCAATTAGTAATAAGAATTAATTATATAAAAAATACTATATATATTTAAATTAATGATTATATAATAAAATATTTATTATATAATTAATTATTATTTCCATAATCGATTGGATGATAAATATCATAATCAATTATGTACTACATATTTTATTATATATACTTATATAACTGATTATAAGTTCTGCTTTTACTTAATTAAATTTCTTTTTTTTTCTAGATTTTTGCAATTATAGAAAGAAAATTAATCACAAAAATTTGGTCTCACTTCTATTTTTTTTTGTTTTGTTTTCTATGCTTTCTTCACTTTTCTCTCTTTGCAAATCCGTGGAAACAAAATAGTTTCACCCTTTAATTAAATTTATTTTGAGAATGTTTTCCATGAGCTAGCTCGTTTACCCATTGGATCAAATTTGTCCTTTTAATTTCTTACTTTTATTTTTATAAAGTTCCAATATAAATTTATTATACATATATAATAAAGTAAAAAAATAGTTTTATATTTATTTTTTAATATTTTATTATTTCATTAAGCCATTACACTAATTTATCATAAACTAAACTGAGTTAGATTTTAATCTTTACAAAATTATCTAACTTGTTTTATGTTTTATTAATATGCCTAAGATGATTGATAGTACAAGACTTGTATTCAATAAATTTATGTTATATATTTATTAAAATATTTTAAGTTTCTTAATATGCCTTTAGGTAGTTAATTTCTCTCATTTCTGATTTTTATATTTATTATATTTCTTGTTGAGTGTGTGTAATGAACAAGAAAAGATAGATATATAAATTTTTTTATTAAAATAAATAAATAATGAGTATTTTAGGAATTTTCAACATTTTTACAATAGACATAAAAAAATAAGAAAACCAATAAAAGTGGTGTGTACCACCCACCTTTTAGCTAACATTCTCCCATCCCAACTAAATGTATGATACTGGTTTTATAATCACGGGAAATTTAACTGCACAGTGTTACTTATTTCTTAAATTGAAAAATGAATTATTTTTTAAAATTAAAAATTTGATATATTCGGCAAAAAGGTATTAATTGTTAATTTATATAAAAAAAGATAATTAATTAAATTAAATTTGAACTAATTTATAGGAGATGTTTCTAAATTTAATTGACATGTATAATATGAATTACAAAGAAAAATAGATAAAAGTACAAAGCAAGTGTGAATATAAAAGAAATAAATATCAATCATATACAAATAAGTAAATCAAACATACAGTAATAAAAAAAAGACATATAAACGACAGTTAAAAAATATATAAATACAATTTTCAAATCGTTGTTATTTGAGATGATATTATAAATAAATTATTTATAACGACAATCAGAATCGTCATTATAAATGAATTATAAAGATACATGTAACTAACCATCTCACTCTAGTTAGTAAATAACTTAATTTAAAAAAAATAAATTTTAAAGATGGTTCCAAACCATCGTTATAAGTGTATCACTTTTTCTTAAAAAAATAGGATTTTTAAAGATGGTTTCAAATGTTTTTTTTCTTAAATATTTTTAGATATGTGATTTTTTAAAAATATTTTATTTGATATATATAGACCTTAAATTTGCATAAAATATTCAATTTTCAGAAAATAAAAGCATTTAAGATCATAATTTAAATATGAAAAATACATACAACAAATTATAATATTCTACAAAATTTTTTGCTAATATATGATTTTTTTTATGTCATTCTAATAATTTATCTATCGTAAGGTGTTATATATGGTTACAAAATACTTTGATCATGTTGTCCTCACTTACTCCAATGCTTCCGAATATAGCGGTTGTTGGTCATTGAAAAACTGTGACATTTGAATTTTTTTTGAATTAGTGCAGGAATAATAAATCCTGAATTTTAAAGTGTTTTTTGTACTGAGGTATTACCGGATCCCAACTTCTATAAATTTCAGCTCGCACAATAGTCGACATTCACTGCATAACATAATAATCGCACTCATAACTTTCAGATTGCCTAATGCACTGCATGTGAAAATAAATGTATTAAATGAATGAATGAGACACATTAAAGTGAGTGAACAAATATACTTTAAATACCTTAAGATACATCCAAGTGAGTCTTTTTGCGTTTGTACTTCCCTTCCCACTTAAAATGTTATATCCAGAGTAAGCACTGTAATAATAAGATTTCATGTTAGAATACATAACATTATATAATGTATAAGTAATAATAAGTTTTAAATGAAATTGTCGTACCTATTTATAATATGTTTAAAATAGGTAAGGGGTTTCTTATGCAAGGAACAAAACCATGCAGCGGTATGATCTTGAACAAATATGATCAATATATAACAAATCAGTTAGTTTATCTTATTTCAATAATTTAGTATAACTTATTTAATAAATATGGATTAACTCATGGATATATGGAGCAAAATAAATTCGTTTTCCTCCATTCTTTAAGGCAGTGGTGGATTAACTCATCAATATTGTGACGTAAAAGTTGAGTTTTCCAATATGGCAACCTCCAAAATATACTTTGTCTCTTCCAATTATGTTTAATACCATATTCAGGAATATTTTGTTGTTCTTGTAATTCAGTGCAAACTGGTAAGTGTGCAACCCTATACCAAATGTCAAGACTAGACAAACATGGAGGAGGGGGATCAGTCTCAACAAACTTCTTCTTGAATGCCTTTTTATTCTTCCTAAATTGATGATCAGGTGAAAGAAACTGACGATGACAGTCAAAAAAGGATATCTTGTGGCTATGACT
>Ga0123342_1002993_pt1 | contig 27632 bp, 25 predicted proteins | sample Turbeawhitnodule_FD_89960 | JGI IMG/M metagenome (GOLD analysis project Ga0123342, IMG submission 89960) | Root nodule microbial communities of legume samples collected from Mexico - Turtle bean Mexico white nodule | ecosystem: Host-associated > Plants > Roots > Nodule | place: Mexico: Nepantla... | reverse complement strand
GAAGATATTACAAATTGGGATATATAACAGTGAAGGAGAAGAGTTTAATTTATAACCCTCAAACCTCCTTCCCAAACAATGAACCCACCGATGTGGGACTTGGGATTAAGCCAAAATCAACAGATTTTTATGGCATAGAGATTTGGGAAAGTTTTTGCACTATACAATGTATTCTCTCTCTTTTTTCTTTTGTTTCTTCTTAATGGATGGTTTTAGATAGGCGCTAAAGAATATAATCATTGTAAATATATTTCTGATTATTGAGTAGCTTCAGCTCACTGGAATATCGTTCTTATGTTTGATGAGCTAGATTGTAAAGGATGCATTAAATGCACTCCATGCAACATCAATTGCTCTTTTATTCTTTACACAACACCTCAATAGTTAGATGTACTTATATCTTTTTGAAAAATGTCCCTTTAATTTATTCAAAGGACAGAGTTGTGCGAAACAAATAGTCTTTCTAGAGTTGACAATTCTACCATCAAGGAGTTGTTGAAGAAAAACATCTTTAATTCGTCATCCAAGAGATAATTTGATGTGACTTGTGGTTAAACAAATCTTCTTAGCAGATAAAAGTAACAGACATTTATTGCAACATAGAATAAGCATATATGTATGTATCTCTGTGGAGTACGAAGTTAGCTTAAAACTGTGTACAAATAATTTGACCATATCCATGTTTTATCAGAAGTAAAAGAAGACAACATAGTATTGTATTGTCTAATAAACAAAATACTTGCATCTTACATGATCTGTTGTTGAAGTAATATTATCTTTTAATGACCATGTTTTACACTTTAGTTGTTTTTCAGCACTAAATAACAGCATATTACCAACATATAATACTAGGATAATGAAACCATCATCTGGAAAGTTTCTAACAAAACACAATGGTCAAAGGTAGTCTTCTTGTATCTTTGCTCACATATAACAAACTCAAGTTTCTTGTATTATTGGTAGCTCTTTCTTAGCTTACACACATAGTGTTTCTTACATTCAACAAGAAAATCGCCATGAAAGAAAGTAGTTTTCAAATTCGCCTGCTCTAACTCTAAATCAAAAGTAGCAACTAAACTTAACACAACTCTATAGGTGACATTATAACAATAGGTGAGAAAATCTCATTAAAATTAATACTCTTTCTTTGACTAAAGCTTTTCATCATTAATCTAGCTTTGTATCTAGGAGACATGGAATTACTATTTCACCATGTGGATCCACCTGTTATCTAAGGCCCTCTTCCCCTTTAGTTAACTTCACCGATCAAATGCGTGATTATCATGTAAAGATTTCATCTCATCTTTCATTACATTTAACCACTTTTGCTTTTCTTCACTTTCCATGGCCTCTTAATAACACTTAGATTCTTTCCTATCTATCAAAATCACAAACTGATCACGAGAATACCTAGATGGTTGTCTCTCTCTTAGCTAATGGAACATCAATCGCACATTGACCCTAGTAGTTCGAAACACGTTTCTTTCCAATCATACATAGTAGGTCCACTAACTACTTTTTTGTCCACCTTTAAACTTTGTTGCAGCGCAACATCTTCCAAAGTAACTATGCATTCAACGATGGGAAGATTGAAAATATGAGTTTCTGACCACCAACTTTCAACCAAAGATGTTATTAGACTGTCATGGAGCTTAAAGTGTCTAACTTTTGCAACCTCACTAAAACCAACAACCTTCAAAATCAGGTGGAGGCATTGAATGATAATACGATTGCATAATTAAACCACTTATTCCATGCAAGTGTGATTGGATTGAAAAGTTATAAATGAATAATATTATTTCTAAATGTTATCAAGTATCATTGTGCCTTACCATATCAAGAGGTTTATTTGATCTATGCAAGTGTTGTTTTCATAGCATGGTAGTAGATGAAGCCGACATTGTTGAAGAACGAAAGCAATGCTATTAAGGAATACAATAGATGAAGATAATAGATTTTTTGGTGTGTAATATAATTGAATGTATGAAGTGTACACATAAAGTCACGAAATCCACAAATATTATTTTGATAAATTTAAATTTGCTTTATATGAAGTCATTAATAATCACTTTATTTTATGTTAGTTCTGTGCGTCAGAAATGAATTGTTTTACATCAGGGTATCATTTACTTTATGATAAATCGTTTAAAATCAATTAGGAATCAATTTCATTTAAGTTGGTGTGTATATTTAAGTAAATAAAAGTAGAAATATATTATTTAAATAAATAAAAATAAAAAACAATACATTAAGAAAAGGTCATTTTTAAAGGCTTAATCAAGTTATCAACTATGAAAGCAACCTTAAGCTGATAATGTATCAAAACGATTAGAACTCGTGTCTAATGTTTGCATTCTTGCCAGAAATTGTTACTTGGGGGTGATCCATGGAGTAATTAAACAATTTTTTTCTATTTGGCCATATTGGTATGGAATTAAAACCATCCATGCTAACCTTTCACCCTAATGAAAATTGATCCAAGCATTGCAAGTCAATTGGAAGCATATTATACAAAATTATAAAAATGAATTTGATGCTATAATTACTTGTCAGTAAAAACTAGGCACTTTCAGAGGAGTTTTCTTATGGATTTTAAACATTAATTTTATCTGGTTTTACAAGGAAGCTAATAAATTAACATCCACATGATAAAAACCTTGAAGGGGAGAGTAAGAAACGCAAGAGTATTAAATCATTAAATAATGAAATATTCAATACAATTTAACACTTTAGCGGCATTGTTAGAAACCGAAGTGAATTCAAAGGTAGATAAAAATACGAATGGTTTTATTTACAAATTATTTACATCAGCAAGATAGACAAGGCACTGGAAGCTCCATGGACTAGCATTCATTTGCTATGGTCATGAAACAACCATCTTCAGAGAGCCTTAAGAGCAAGTTTACTTCCTGAGTGAACACCTTTCACAGCAACTCTCAACAATGCACGACTTTGGTAAAGCCTGTCAGCAAAATATTAAAAAAATAATAATAAAAAGGTTTATTCTCTTGAAATTATTTTAGAACCTTTATCATTTTCTTCATATTGCCATGTATCTGTTTTTCGCAAGCCATTCAAAATAACGGTTAAGAGAGAGAGAGAAGGAAGATTACCCAGCCAAAGCGAGTCCCCACGTAGCCAGAGTATAAAACAACTTTCCAGCCTGCCAAATATCTAAAATCTTCTCCAGTTTGCTTGTACCTTGCAATGCTTTTGATATTGCTGTCATCAGATAAATTGAAATATGAGATGCAAAGTTGTTACTTAATCACAATGGCAAAAAAATGTGTAATGCATTCATTCAAATTCTCTCAATCAAAACTTTGCCAATGGTAGATAAGAAAATGCATAAAATAAGGTTAAATCATAATTTGGTTACATTTGATGCATTTTTTATTTAGTTCCTCTGAAAACAAATTACATCTCTGTTCTTACAAATAAAGAAGTTTACGAATAAAACTCCCTGCCATATGCTAAAGTTATGATGGAACTTAGAACTTCTTTTAAGCAGGGATCAAGATTAAAAATGGAGTGACACATGTAGGGAACAACATGCAGAGTGTTTTTCTTTTTCAAGACCAAATATTTAAGTATAGAAGTTTTCATGTAGGGACAAAAACAAAAAAGTCAGGTACAAGATGTGATGTGTTTATTACGAACATTAGCTTCTATTAGGATGTGATGATACGATTAGAGTGTAGGGCGAATAATATATTTTTCACTTATTTAAAACTTCCTTACTTCAGGACTTCCCCGACTACTGTTATAACTACCTCCCTAACTAAGTACCCACACTGCACATACTTCTGACAAAATGAATTACCCATGTCTCAGCCTGGGGCACCTGTGTGCAGGACAAAACGTAGTCCACACATTGGGAGCAATGACCTTCCTCTCTTCTCTTGACATATACTCGTTTTGTAAACCTTTTGTATTGGGCTACACTCGTTGCTGAGTCAGCCCCTGCAAGTGGAGAAGACCCTCCCACCAACCCAAATAATGAAAACCTGTGTGTTTTGGAACTGTGGTAAATTCTTCTAGTCAGTTGTCATCTCCCTCCAGCCATGCAGATGTACTCAGCAGCACATCGCTTGGATTAACCTTGCCACAAAATACCCCAATTGCAGGTCCTCTGAAGTTGGCAACTCGTACAAGCAACCCAAACCTCAAATTCTGGGAAGCATTCCACCACAATACCATTCTGATGCAATGTCAACAATCTTTTGTAGATGTTCCCAAGGCAACATACATCAAATCTTCACATCCATGCTAGTCTTGAAATTCTCCCACATTGTGGTTTTCTTTCTCCATAATGAAACCTATGCACTGCAATCCCATCCATACTGATGAAGCCTAATCACACTTTCTCAAGAAGTCTAATATGCTTTACTTTAAAAAAAACTCTCTGCCTAACGTTGCAAACCTGATAGGCCAAGTTTTGAATAAGGCTGTTCTAATTGTGTATTATTAGGAAGTTATTAATCAATTATTTTTATATTAATTTTAAAGTAGACAGTTGTATGGTATGATGTGACGGTTATTGTGATATATATGGCTTGTATTACAGACTTGTAGAAAGCAATTGAGGTGTCAGATAGTTAATTCTGGTGTTTTGAGAGAGGAGCTCAGTTTATACTCAAATCTAAAAACCAGATTATTTTAAAAATTTATTCAAAACTCAGTGTGTTTATTTCTTCAGTCTGACAGACTCACCCAAATGAACCCACCTTCATATTTAGGTAATTCAACCTTTCATGCCCAAGAACGAGAGTGTTCACCACTACATTTGGATTTATTAACTTCTGTGTTCTCTTTAGTGTGTTTTTAAATGCAGGAAGATTGCCATTCTCCAATTCAATCATATTTTTTAATCCATTGAGCCAGAGTTATTTGATGTCATCAACTCCTTCCACATTTTTCTTGATACTGGCTGCACAAGGAAGCTACAATCCATACTTCCTGCTCATCATCTTTAGGAATTCCAGCGAAGACTCACGAACTTTGTCCTAACTCCATTCACGCTAACAGGAGATCTAATAGGTCAGATTAATTGATAGGAACCCATATGACCATTGGATTGGTCTACGGAAAATAGTCAAAACAGAAAGAGTTGAAAAGAATACTTTTTTTTCGGCTATTGAGAATGAAGAGAAAAGGAGAATTCCGTCTCCAACTAGGGTAACAACCTTAAACTGAGAAATTTCAGTTGACAAACTATTATTGCAATATAATTACATAACTAATTAGCTACTTTTTCACTTGTTTACACTTCCTTAGCTACTAACTTCCCAACTACTGTATAACCAGCTAACTAATCCCTAGGCTCCTGATTTTTATTCCATTGGGACTAAAACCCTCAATATTCTACTGAGGATGGGCCTCATGCCTAACAGTTTCCTCACCAATCACAAAAATTAAAGGATTGGAGTGTTACCAATCCATTTGACCTAGAGAAGATTATAAGCAACAATTCAACATAGCTTTTACAGTTTAGGTGAAGGGAATATAAAGGAAAAACACCATAAGATAAAAAAATATGATAGGAAACTCACCTTTCTGCAGTTCCTCCGGTGAAAAGTTCTACAATTATAACAAAGGAAAATGATGTTAGTTACAGCAAAAGAAACAACTACGAATGCATATTATATGTACACACACAAACCAGAGCTTTCGGGTTTGACATAATGCATTTGGCCATGAAGTTGGCAACACCATCAACCACGTGTTCTTCACTGATGACCAAGTAACTCTCATCATCAATTCCACTCATTTCCTCAATGTTAATAGGATCTATCTCATCCTTAACCCAAACCCACCAACTGGGTTCTTGAGAGTCAACATTGACCAAAATGTCAGCTGATTGATAATCAACCTCTGTCAAATACCAGCCAAAAAACCAAAAGATTGTCAATATCTAGTTATTTCAACACACACAAGACACGCTTTCAAAACAGAGAAACTTACCAGTGGCCTCCTTGAAAGGAAATTGATTTCCTCCGCTAGCAGTTTCCTGCTGTAGGAACTTGAGCCGACTCAGGTACTCATCAGACCTCATGGTAGCAACTAACCGGTCATTCAACTACAACCAAATATCCCCAAAATATAAACAAGGAACAGGTAAAACAGCATGACCAAACCCAAAACACAATGCAGCCAAACTAATATTCCTTGGAATGAAATTATAGAAATGCTTCCAGATTCGTAAATGTAGATGCAATAATATTACACAAAATGATTGACCAGCATCCAATTATACCCAATTATTAAGAAACTAAAAGCATCCGATTTAAAAAATAACCTTCTGTCCCAAAAATTAGCTTCTTTTTTATTTATTTACCAATATTCCCGCGGGTATAGACTAATTCCACTAATTCACCGGGCTGAGGGAGATGGTTAGGTATAGGTTACCCAAAATGACAATTATATGATGTCTGGAGTCTCGGTTCATTTCCAATGCCAGCAAGATCACATTATATAACAAGTGCTTCATCGATAAAATACTATAACTTTCATTCCATTTATTATGGAAGAAGTAGCATCCAATTAAAAGATCTCCTCCCCCCAGAAATTAGCTTTTCTCCTTTTACTTTCATACCAGAATTTCCAGATGCATGATCATGACCGAATTCATACTCGTTTGTCAATTACACAGACAGAGTCACATATTTCAGAGTAAAATCCATTATTGAGAAGATAAATGAGATTCATCACATCACAATTAATTCTATAAAAAATAATTACATTTTTTCAAACTTCAGAACAAATTGGCCCTGAGGTTGAAGGTTACTTCAAGTGCTGATGGGTGATAAAACTAAAGAATTCAGAATTTCATTTCCAATAATTAAGAAAAATAGTAGTACCAAATTTAAAATGAAACATTGAAAAAACTTATTTTTTGAAATTGAAATACCATCCATATTTTTAGAAAATAAAACACATTTGAGAAAATAGCATCATTTGATAAAATGAGGAAAGAAAAAAGGTAATTGAAATTTGAATAATACATCGGGAGGACAATTATCCAAGCAAGGCGATTCAGAGAGGTTTTGGAGCAGTTTCAGATTCTGGTCGAGTAAGTTCCTGAGACGTCGATTTTCTGATCGCAGAGCCTTCAAATCATGGTCGGAGGGGCAGTCATCGGCGGATTCGAAGGGGGCGACGGAATGACTGTGGCGGCGGTAATGGTGTGTGTGTTCAACGGCGGTCCATGCAACGTCGGCGACCTCGAGTACCGTCTTGGCCACCTCGACGCTTCGCATGATTTTTCGAGATTTGGGTCTTTCGATTGGGCGAAGCTTCGGTTCTGAGAATTCTGTTAGGGTTTCAGTTTTCGCAGAGAATGGATGATTGTCGTCGTTTTCGTGCTGTGGTGGTGAGATAGATATAGAGAATATTATTTCTTCGTTTATTGTAAAAATATCAATTTTGTTTGAATATTAAAGAAAAAGTGCTTTTAAAATATGTTTAAAATTCTTAAATTTTGTAATTTTAAAATAATAAAACTCAGAAATTTCTTTATTTATAAAAATTGAGTTGGCAATAACTCACTAAACTAAGAAAATGAAATTAGTTAACCTAATGAATTCCTTATTTTAATATAATTATAAGTGGAAAGTGCGTATTGCTTCACTTGTATGTAATTTTTGCTCTTTCCCTACACGTAACTCACCAACAAATAATTATATATATATATATATATATATATATATATATATATATTCAACTTGAAATTAACAATTTAAATAGTTTTAGAGTCTTTTTATGAATTTCACTCCAAAGTTCTTAAAAAAAAAAAAATAGCGTTTATCCCATAAAGAATTCAACTTTATAAAATAAATTGTTTGATGGCAATACAAACATCACAGTCAATATTAAAAAAACGTATAGCAGAAACAACCACAAAAAAATATCATGTGCAACACATTGTTGTTATTAAAGTAAAACATAACTTTTGTAACCTTTTCGCCGGATAATATTAGTCTTCCACTTGGATAATATGTTAAAGTTGCTCTCTTTAGAAACTTTCTAATATAAAAAATATTTCAACTTCCACTCAAGTATTTGTCCTATAAACTGTGAATTTTTACCATGTGTTGATGGAAAGGGCTATGTTGTCTAGAGAGACAAGTATTATCAACGATCAAGGATAAAGAACATTAATTGTTGCAATGAGTGCATTTAATGCAACATCCAGGCTCAGACAAAGCCAGTACTGACAATCACAGTCCAATCCTTATCTATGTAACGAAGATAGGTACTAATGAAGATTCTATTGTAAAAATGCCAAGATTGACATCAAGTCAAACTAAAAAGAATCCAAAAACAGTAGAAAGAGCATCCAACAACAGTGAAGGAGCATCTCGCAATAGTGGATAGTGGATATGACTGAAGTCAGAAGATTTTTAAAGAAAACAATACTGGCTAAAAGATTCTTCAAGATAATAATCATTTCAAAATTAAATATGAATGTTTGTTTGTCTGAACAATAATGTAGCACTCGTTATCGTATGAAATATAGTGTGCCTATCTGCACAAATTTTAGTGATGGTTTTGAACCTGAAATTAACAACTTAAATAACTTTAAAGTTTTTTTATGAATTTTACTCCAAAGTTCTTAGAAAAAAAGGAAGTAAGAATATCTTTTATCTCTTAAAGAATCCAAATTTATAAATGTTCCTGTTGGTTGACCCGAAACGCCTTTGTGCGCCTACGTCACTCTTACGTCCAGAATCCTTGCATTTGCACGTGCCTTTCCTGTGATGAACTCCTGAAAACACAAAGACAAAGGGCACCCTACAGGTCGTTTTCACTCTGACGCTCAAGTCAATATTAAGGCTAGGAAACACCAAATTGTATAACTGTCGTTGTGTGTGTTAAGCGAGGCAAATGAATAGCGTACCTTGCCAAGTTTGTTACCTTACTATTTATAGACTGAAACTAGGGTTTCCTCTTTACCCGAAATGGGCTTTTCTGATGGGGCGGGCCCAACACTGTTGTTACCCTACTCTTAGGATAACCTAGCGCGTGGGGTCCCTAACTGGAATGCAACCTCTGACAGGGTGACCCCCTAGGTGCCTCCTCGTGCACCTGATCTTTGGGTTCACCCGCCTCTGGGAGTGTCCTAGCTGTTCACATGCCATTCATGCAGCTCGTCCCTAGAACGTGACCTTCACAAGTCATATCTTTTCAGTGGCTCTATACTTGTGTTACGCCTAAACGCATCATCCACTCTACACGCATGGACCCTCATGACCTAGGCTTCTCCCTTACTGATAATTGGTGTGTGGTCTGGAATCCACCTCTCGTGGCCCAGCTCTACTGTTTGGGTCAACGACGCCCAAAGACTGGTTGGTACACAAGCCCCTCAGTCTCGAGTTGTAACTCGTTCAACGAAGAGCTTAAGTCCTTACCTTTGGTGACCTACCTAGCTCTGTATGACAAGACGTGAATACTGCACCAAAGTGACGTCTTTCTGAGCCTGTCTCATCTGCGCACACGTGTTTCGATCAATGGTTAGGGCTTAACGTCGCTTACGCTTCTTTGTTTCCTTTAAATGTTCGAAAACGGGCGTGTCCAATCACTATTCCATTATTCTCTGAAACACTCTTGATTGCTTCATCTTCTTCCTCGAGCATTCTCGCGTTTCCCCTACATACTCCAACATCTTCTCCCTATCTGATAAAAAAGGTACGAACTTTGATTGTTGTTCGCACTCGTTTCTTAATTCTTATGCTGGATAACTCCCTAGGTTGTTTAACCCTTTGCGTTTCGCTCGCCCCTGTTCCTTTTTCCTGAGTTTCCTTCGAGTTAGGAAACCCAGGACTCTCGAGGAGCTGATTCTTGTTATCGTGCTGCCATATTTGCGCACTCTGCCCCAGTGCATTCGCATGTTTTATCCCTTTGTTTCACAACCTTTTGTATTCTAAAATTTGTATGCAGGTATGGTTCTGAGTGAGGAGAAACAGGCCAAGCTAGCTGGCATTCTGACTCGCCGCCAAGGGATGTCTGTCGCACCTTCGCCTACTCCTTCCATTCCTGCGATTGCGGTTCCTCTTTACGCCACCCAATCATCTCTCGCCCCGTTTCCTTAAGAGAGTAGGGTGGTGGAAATCGACTCAGATGAGAACTCCATCGAGGGGCCAATCTCTAAGAGGCTTAGGCCTACGCTGGCGGGGGCTACCCATTCTTCTTCTACTGGTCGCTCGGCTTTGCCCCATGACTGAACAACGAGCGCTCCCCTGTTTCCTGACTTTGGTGGGACGAGTGCTTCTGCGACTCCTTCTGCCTTTGAGCTGCCCCTTGTCCTTCAACATGCCCTTAAAGGTTTCCAAATAGGGGTGACGGTGGACTCGAATGAAGCCACTGCGAGGGAAAGACTGGGCTTCAATTTTGGGGCTCTTCTTGCTCAGTCCAATGCTCTCCTAACTAGGCCTGAAATGAGGGTGGCACCAGTAGAGGCCAAGACTAAAGAAGAAACGACCCTACCGGCTTGTTCGTTTGCTGCCCGCAAGACTGCACTGAAGCAGGAGTTGGCTTGCCTTCGCCGTTCTGAAAAAAGATCTCTCTAAACAACTTCACGCCAAGTGCTGAAAGGTTACTGAGCTGGAGGCAAGAATCCTGCCCTTGCGAATCCGTGTCTTCGAGTTAGAAGAGGCTGCTGAGGCATCCAACTCCAAGATGGTGGGGCTTGAAAAAAGGTCCATCAATTGAGAAGTGCAGCTGGGTCGAGTGGAGGCCGAACTCCTTCAACAAGCTCAGAGGTTCGATGAAGTCGAGGTTGAGCTGACCGGAGATGTTGTTGATGCCTATGACGCAGGATTAGAGGATGCCCTCACTCAGGTTGCCTGCGTGCATCCCGAGATGGATACTACGCCCTTCGCGATATCAAATTGTGTCACAAACATGCAACTCGTTCCCAGGTTCCTTCCTTAACTTGTAATTGGTTGTTAGACAAACAATTTATTATATGCTTGTAACCTAACTTTCTCGAACATTTAGCTGCTTGCGTTTCCTTAAACCGAAAATTGCTTTTTAACTTGCTCAACTGCTAACTCGTGGTGCCTGGCACCGTGATGCTTCTTCTAGCATTCTTTGATATGTTGCCCTCATCGTAAGGAGGGAGGTCTTAACTGTGAACTAGGTCGTTCCTCCTTGGCGCTCTTGCTCAAAAGGGAGGTGTTCTCTACGAACCTGCCTTTCCACTCATGAGGCCTCTAATGCAAGGGGAACAAACCCTCAACTGACCTCGGCTTCGCTCAAGGGCGTGGAGGATTTAGCTAGTGGATTATTTCGTCCAACCTTGGCGCTTTCACTCGAGAGGGGAGGTGTTCTCTCACGAACCTACCTCTCTGCTCACAAGACTTCTAATGCAAGGAAAACTAGTCTTTAACTGACCTCAACTTCGCTCATGGGTGAGAAGGATTTATCTCGCGAACTACTTTGTTTAACCTTGGCGTTTTCACTTGAGAGGGGAGGTGTTCTCTTGCAAACCTACCTCTCTGCTCACAAGACTTCTAACGCAAAGAAAACTAGTCTTTAACTGACCTCAACTTCGCTCAGGGGCGAGGAGGATTTATCTCATGAACTACTTCGTTTAACCTTGGCGTTTTCACTCGAGAGGGGAGATGTCCTCTCGCGAACCTACCTCTCCACTCACAAGACTTCTAACGCAAGGAAAACTAGTTATTAACTAACCTCGGCTTCAGTCAGGGGCGAGGAGGATTTATCTCGCGAACTACTTCGTTTAACATTAGCGTTTTCACTCGAGAGAGGAGGTGTTCTCTCGCGAACCTACCTCTCCACTCACAAGACTTCTAACGCAAGGAAAACTAGTTCTTAACTGAATCGTACATAACTCGAGAAAATATTTCAATCGAAATTTATTTGGTGACCTCATTAAAAACCTTTATAAGGGAAAAAAAGTGTCCCCTAATACCATGTACAACGTTCTTGCTTAACTGAAATAAAACTTGAAGTCGGTCGCATTCCATGTGCGAGGAATCGGGCCTCGCTTCAGTGTCTGAAGTCTGCATGCCTTAATCCCGAGGACCTCTGTTACTCTGAAAGAAACAGTCCATACGGGGGATACCTGATGTGAAACCAATGGGGCTGCCTTCTCTAGTACCTGGTGTCTTTCTTCAGGTCCTTGGCCTACTCTGCCCACCATATGTATGAGTTTTTGAAGCTGATCATGTTTCTACACAGGGAATGAGCTAATCGCCTGATCGATCATCACTAGATACAAACTAAATGATGTGCTTGGCTGTGGTTTGCATAGGACTGGAGGGTTGGGTAAGTACTCCTTCAACCTGATGAACGCCTCTTTACACTCTTGGTAAGGGAGGTCGCCCCCTCCTCCAACTGGTGCAAATCCAGACAAGACAGACATGCGCCTTTCTGGGTTTGTCTCCATACCGCCCTCAATGAGCAAGGAACCCAGAAACTTCCCTAATTCTATCCCGAACACATACTTCTCGGGGTCCGGTTTCAACTTGCACTCAACTATCTTTTCAACCAGACTTCGCGCCGTTTGACCAGGGGTGTCGCTAAGCTTGGAGACCTTCCCTTTAGTCTCTCTTTCCCCAGGATTACCAAACGGATGATGTTTGCTCTCCTGGGCTATCTTCCTGCAGGCACATTCTGCTACGGTCCTGGTGGGTCCGGCGTGACTGACCTTGGGCAGGGGGGCCTCCTCTGTGTACGGTGGTCTAGTAGTGACCATGAATACCCCTCTCTTTGTTTTGAGGTTGTTCTCATAACACCTTTTGGCCTCCTTCTGATCTGACTTGATTGTAATCACCTTTCCTGGCAAGTCCGGTAGCTTCATCTTCATGTGCCTTGTCGACGACACTGCCCCTAACCTATCGTAGGTCTACCCAACAGCATGTTGTAAGCAGAGGAGGCAATGACGACAAGGTATTTGATGCTCTCCGTACGTGAAGGTGGTCCTCAACTCTAAGTGTCCGCGCACCTCTACCTGGTCTCCCGCGAAAACGTACATACAACCTCCATATGGCCTTAGCATGTTTGGGGATATTTGCAGTTTGTTGAAAGTCATCCAGAACATTAAGTCTACCGAGCTTCCATGATCTACTAGCACATGGTGCACCTTCCTTCCTGCGGTTACCACCGAGATCACCACTGGGTCCTGTCATGGGGAACAACATCCTGAAGGTCGGCCTTGGTGAAGACAAGGTCGACGTCGAAGGCGTCGTCGGTCCTTTGTGCTTCTACCGACATCACCGTTCGCACGTATCTCCTCCGCTGAGAAGCAGTACAACCTCCTCCCGAGAATCCTCCTGCGATGGTGTGAACCTCACCATGCATGGGGACTTCGTGCCCCGAGCCACCCCCTGTTGCCACCACGTCCTCGGTCCCCTATTTTTCTTGCAAATAATTCTTTAGGAGACCGTTCTTCACCAACTCATCTAGCTGGTGTCCTAGTGTCAAGCAGTTGTGTATGGGATGGCCAAATGCCTGGTGGAATTCACACCAGGCGCTCTTGTTGGGCCCGAGCCTCTTGTCGATCTTGGGAGGTACCTTCAGCCTCTCCGCTATGTTTGGGATAGCGATGAGGTCCTTTAATTCTACCATAAAGTCGTGCCTTGGTGACACGTTCTCCCTCTCGCGTCCCCTGGCATGAGGCTTCCTTGGTTGATAGGGTTGCTGCTTCACGGGGGTTTTCATCTCTGTCGTTGCCTCATGCACCCTTAGGGTTTGAGGGCGACCTGTTGCGCGCGGGAACCACGCACGTGCGCTTCTCGCTAACTTCTTCCTTCACCGTAATATGAGCCACCGCACAACGCCTTATCTCAGCGAAGGTCTTAAGGTGGTTTCGGATGAGCGACTCGTTGAAGGGTCCTGGCACAATGCCCTTCCTGAATGCGTGCCCAATCATCCTTTCGTCTTTGAGGTTCAACCTCACCACCTGTGCTCCAAAGCGGTGGAGGAATTCCTTCAAAGACTCTCCTTGATATTGTCTTACATCAAAGAGACCGTAAGAGACAAACGAGGGAGCCCGATTCGCGATGTATTGTGCCCTGAACAACTTTGTAAGTTGTAGGAACGATGTTACATGGCCATCAAGGAGGTTGATGAACCAGTCCATCGTTGTTCCTGCTAGGGTGCTCATGAACAACTTGAATCTCACTGCATCGGAGCCCCCAACCAACATCATTTGTGTATGGAAAGTCGTGAGGTGGGCCTCCGGGTCCTCTGTACTAGTGAAGGTCACCTTGGGCCCTACGAGGGTGGCTGTTATCGCGGCATCCATGATTTCTTGCGAGAACGGCGTCGGGAACTCCTTGGGCAGTGTCACAGGCTCTTGATCCGCACCCTCACGCTCGCCTGCAAGGGTCTGTAGATCTCTACACAATTCCTCATTCGAACGGCGCAGTTCTACGCTCGTTGCTTGCGACGCCACCAAGTCAGCCTGGATACATTCTTGGTTTGCTCGCGACACGACCATCTCTTCCTGAAGGGCTCGCATCGTTTCCATAACATGTTGCAGGGTGAGGCCCTCACCCCAGTTTGGTGCAACAGGTCCATGCCTCGTACTTCTCATCTCCTGGATCTTCCTGGTTCTTGTTGGTGGGACAATGTTTTTTATCGGGCCCCACGGTGGCCGCCAAATGTTCTTGCCGGTTGACCCGAAACGCCTTCGTGCCCTTACGTCACTCTTACATCCAGAATCCTTGCGTTTGCACGTGTCTTTCCTGTGATGAACTCCTGAAAACACAAAGACAAAGGGCGCCCTAGAGGCCGTTTGCACTCCGACGCTCAAGTCAGTATTAGGGCTAGGAAACACCAAACTGTATAACTGTCGTTGTGGGTGTTAAGCGACACAAATGAATAACGTATCTTGCCAAGTTTGTTACCTTACTATTTATAGACTGAAACTAGGGTTTCCTCTTTACCCGAAATGAGCTTTTCTGATGGGGCGGGTCCAACATTGTTGTTACCCTACTCTTAGGATAACCTAGCGCGTGGGGTCCCTAACTGGAGTGCAACCTCTGGCGGGGTGACCCCCTGGGTGCCTCCTCATGCACTTGATCTCTAGGGTCACCCGTCTCTGGGAGTGCCCTAGCTGTTCACGAGCCATGCATGCAGCTCGTCCCTGGAATGCGACCTTCACAGGCCATATCTTTTCAGTGGCTCTATACTTGTGTTATGCCTAAACGCGTCATCCACTCTACATGCATGAACCCTCATGACTTAGGCTTATCCCTTACTGATAACTGGTGTGTGGTCTGGGATCCACCTTTCGTGGCCCAACTCTACTGTTTGGGTCCCGATGTCCGACCTCTCCACACTGTCTAGTGGCACGTCGGTACATCCTAGCGACTAATGTCTGACCACTCTTTGGCTCCTTGGCGCACATGCTTCGTGAGACACTAGCCCACGCTGCTCGTGGGACCTCGCTTACATGGCGCCAACATTACCAGTGGTCAACGACGCTCTAGGACTGGTCGGTACAATAAAATAAATTGTTTGATGGCAATACAAACATCACAATCAACAATATCCAAAAATGTATGGCAGAAACAACCATAAAAAGTGTCATGCGCAACACATTGTCGTCATTGAAGTAAAACATAACTTTTTTGTAACCTTCTCACTAGATAATATTAGTCTTCCTCTTGGATAATGTGTTACTATTGCTTTCTTTAGCAACTTCCTATTATAAAAAATATTTCAACTTTAACTCAAGTATTTGTCCTATAAACTATGAATTTTTACCATCTGTCAGTGCAAAGGGCTATGCTATCTAGAGAGATAAGTATTGTCAACGATCAAGGATAAATAACATTAATTGTTGCAATGAGTGCATTTAATGCCGCATCCAGGCTCAGACAAAGCCACTACCGACGATGAGTCATCACAGTCCAATCCTTATCTCTGTAACGAAGACAGATACTATTAAAGATTCCATTATCTGTAAAAATGCCAAGACCAACATCAAGACAAATTAAAAAGAATAAAAAAATAGTAGAAAGAGCATCCGACAACAGTGAAGGAGCATCTCGCAACAATGGACGTGACCGAAGTCAGATGATTTTTAAAGAAAACAACACTGGCCCGAAGATTCTTCAAGATGAAAATGATTTCAAATTTGAAAATGAATGTTTGTTTGTCTAAACAATAATGTAGCACTTATTGTAACATGTAATATAGTGTGCCTATCCGCACAAATTTTAGTGATGGTGTTTAACATAAAATTAACAAATTAAATAACTTTAAAGTCTTTTTATGAATTTCACTCCAAAGTTCTTAGAAAAAAAGGAAGTAAGAATATCTTTTATCCCATAAAAAATCCTAATTTATAAAATAAATTGTTTGATGGCAATACGAAAATCACAATCAACAATATCCAAAAACGTATGGCAGAAACAACATTAAACAATGTCATGTGCAACACATTGTCGTCATTGAAGTAAAACATAACTTTTGTAACCTTCTCACTAGATAGTATTAGTATTCCTCTTGGATAGTGCGTTAAAGTTGCTTTCTTTAGAAACTTCCTAATATAAAAAATATTTCAACTTCCATTCAAGTATTTGTCCTATAAACTATGAATTTTTACCATGTTTCGGTGCAAATGACTATGCTATCTAGAGAGATAAGTATTATCAATTATCAAGGATAAAGAACATTTATTGCTGCAAGGAGTGCATATAATGCCACATCCAGGCTCAGACAAAGCCAGTACCGACAATGAGTTATCACATTCCAATCCTTATCTTTGTAACGAAGACAAGTACTATTGAAGATTCCATTATCTGTAAAAATACCAAGACCGACATCAGGCAAATTAAAAAGAATCCAAAAACAGTAGAAGGAGCATCCAACAACAGTGAAGGAGAATCTCGCAAAACTGAATGTGATTGAAGTCAGAAGAACTTTTAAAGAAAACAACATTGGCTAGAAGATTCTTGAAGATAATAATTTCAAATTTGAATATGAAATTTTATGTGTTTGAACAATAATGTAGTACTCGTTTTCGTATGTAATATAGTGTGCGGGGAAGAAGAAGAAGAAGCTTCAAGAAGAACATTGTGCGCTTCCTATAGAGCTAACTCAATGACTAGGAGAAAATTCTTAAATCATGTACTCGTCGAAAGATGCAAACACTGCCTAGTATGCAAACTTAATGATTTATTGATCATACAAAACCAACCTTTCTACCTTAGTAAATAGTGGTTGTTTGCAAAGAATATTCGTTAAGCTAGGAGTGGCTTGGGAAATAATACAAGGGAGTAGGTAGGAGTGGCCAGGAGTATAAAGAATACTCATTCAGCAAGGAAAGACTTGGGAAATAATACTCAAGGGATTTGTTAGCAGAAACTGTTTTAAGCAAAATTAAAACTTTAAGTTAGAGTTTGTAGTAGCAACATACATAACACAGAAACCAACACCTTCTCCTCGTATTTGTCTTCATAAATAGAATGAAGAAAGGGATAAAAACAAAATTAAGAACGAAATTGTCCAAAAATTAAAGCAAAAGAAGCATAAACAACAACTAAACTTGGCTTCGATCTTTCTTTCCATACTGCAGCTCAAAAAGTTGGTTTTCAACAGTTTCAATCTGTTCATCCAGGTTCTGGAAACGTGCATCCATGCTCTGGAATCTGTCACCAAAGTTCTAAAAATTTGTAGCATCATGTTCTTCCTCTTCTTGTCCAGCTTGCACACCACTTGAGGAACCACCTTGGTCACCATCTTTGCTCACCCATCTTCCACTAATTTTGGTGAAACCCATCTTACTAAGTCAACCATTGTTCACTTCGAGTGATGATTTCACTACTTCAGTCTATTCTTCCTCGAGGTCCACTTCAAAATATTTCAAGAATTTAGAAATCAATACAACATATGGATAGTGATAGTCACTTAACCTCATTGATTTCTGCATGTGTTCCTTGATGATGTGGATCCAATTGATCTTGATCTTGTTCATAATGCAATACATGTAGACAAGAACCTCCTCGATAAGCACAAAGTGATTGCTCCCCCTGGGTGTGAGCATCCATGACACAATTAAGGCAATTAGCCTTTCATTCAGTTTTAAACCTCCCACCGAAAAATGTCTCACTTTTGCTTGAGGATTCTTCAAGCAATTTCTGTAAAATTGAATTTTGTTAAATTCTTCCACCACACCAATGTTTCCTTTGTTAATCCAGTAATGGCAGTCCCTACTTCATGTGTAATCTCCATATCAACTCCTTTTACATGAGAAACAAGGTTATTTCCAACAAATTGAAGGTTGGTATAGAATAGCCTTACAAGATCAGGATATATGTTTCCTGACATCTCCAAAAATCTTTTCAGCATCTGTTCCTTGAGAAGACTTCTCAACTCAGATAATTTCTGCTCCTTTAACCAATTAAAAGAGATGAGCTTTGGGTTGCTTATTGCCTTCCTACTTGTTTCATGAAGATATTTCTCAATTTTTTCATCTTCACCCGAGAACCATGCCTCAATGCGTCCTCCCCTTCTTACAACCCTTGTTTTATCCTCTTTGATGAAGGGGGTGCGGGATCCATGAAGGCAAAGAGAAAAATAGAAACCAGATTGAGAAAGAATGGCAGATTTGAAAAACAACAGGTAGCAACTTTAATTCTAGGCATTAAGTGGGTTTCAATCTTCAAGAAGAAGAATCTGGTCCAAGATTGCACCGAAAAGTGTCAGCCAGTACCAGAAAGCACATGGTCAACACATGTGGATTTGACTAGTCATAAAAGCTCTTGAATTTCCAAGATATGGAATATATTCCATTCAGGACCAAAATAACACTCTTTCTGCCGGAAATCTGACCAACAATAAAAGCAATTTTGACTTGTAACTGCTTGAGAAGAGAATCTGCAACAGAAACAATGCATAGAGAAGTTAACTCAATTTAATGCAGTGTTGTCAGAGGGAAACAATCGGTTGATTCGTGAAAACAATTAGTTGTTTTTCTGTGACAGAGATTAAAGCATTTCACAGATTCAGAATAGACAGTCAGAGATGAAACAGAAAGAAAGTTTTACATGCACCTTCACATAGATGAAAAAATACAAACATCAATTAATATATTTTATACACTTGAATTAAAGACTATTCAAGACAAGAAAGCTAAAACAAGGAAAGTCTTATCCTTTTGACAATGTACTTCTTTCAATGAGTTATTGTCCATGATCAAGTAACTTCTCTTGGCCTTCAAGAAGACTAAGCTTGTACAAAAATGTAATTGGAAGTCCAAAAAGTCCCTTCATAAGCTTGATCTTGTGACTCAAGACTCCTTGATCTCTTAGTAATCTTGCAAAACCATGAAATCAAGCAACAAAATTTGGTCCTCTTACAAGTATGGGTCCTTTGGCATTAACTTTATCATGAGGAACCTCAGAATTCTTGGAAATCCATCTCATTGCTCCTTTAGGAACAGAAAACTTCCTAATATTGTAGAATCTACTGAGTGGCCTTTCTTCATGCAATAAAAACATGTAACAACCGATTGTTTTGATTTTTCAATCGGTTGTTTTTCTGGTAGTTTTGAAAAAGGCTTTGAAAACTCATTTTTCTTGCTCTGTGATTTAAAACTTAAACCTGCTTTTCCAAAAAACACAATTTTGAGATGCCAAGACAGTCTCAAAGTTGGATTTACCCTTTGAAAGCCTATCCACAGTTTTCACAAGGTAGTGAACCTTCATTTCAAGAGATTCACAATTTTCACAAACAAGTAAGTCACACTTGCAGGAAGAGTTCTTGTAAAGCATTTCTAGATTTTCAAGATCAGTTTTTGAATTCTCCAACTCTTCTTCTAATGCATTGACTCTGTTTTCAAGCCATTCAACACTTTCAATCGGTTGTTCAAGAGAGCCAATCGGTTAGCTTCCTCATGTGTTTCTTTAAAATCTTGAAGAAGTTGACTATAATTTTCAGCATTTAAAGAAGTACAAGAACTTAGACTACTTGGATTATCCTCTTCCTTGGCCATCAAACACAGATTAGATTCTTCATCTTTACTTGATGAGGAGTTTGATGAAGAGACATTATTTTCGTCCTAAGTAATGTAGGCTATTTTTTATTTTGACTTCTTTTCCTTCTTGTTTGACTTCTTCTCTTTGTTCTCTTTATTTGGGCATTCTGCCTTTATGTGCCCCTGTTCTCCACAACTATATTTGTTAGCATTAAAATCACTAGATTTTTTGTTGCCATACCTCTCTTGGTTGGAGTCTTTGTTGCGGTTCATTTTCAAGTATGAGGAGGTTGATGAAGAGACATTATTTTCGTCCCAAGCAATGTAGGCTATTTTTTATTTTGACTTCTTTTCCTTCTTGCTTGACTTCTTCTCTTTGTTCTCTTTATTTAGGCATTCTGCCTTTATGTGCCCCTGTTCTCCACAACTATAACAAGTATATTTGTTAGCATTAAAATCACTAGATTTTTTGTTGACATACCTCTCTTGGTTGGAGTCTTTGTTGCGGTTCTTCTTCTAGAATTTGTTGAACTTTTTGGACAACACACTAAGAGTTTCTCCCTCACTCTCATCACTTGAAACTTGATTATTCTTGTGCTTGGCAACTTTTAAAGCAATGTTTCTCACAATTTTTTTCACTCTCTTGAATGTTGAGTCTATTCATCTCCAACTCATGCTCCCTAAGCTTTCAAAACAAGGAGGTTGTATTCAAAGATGTCAAGTCCTTTGATTCTGAGATAGCCGTGACTTTAGGTTGCCAAGATCTATCAAGACATTTGAGAATCTTGATATTCAACTCTTCTTTGTCAAAGACCTTTCCAAGACTCATGAGGTGATTGACAATATGAGTGAACCGCTTTTGCACATCCGCAATCGATTCTCCCTTAAGCATTTTGAACATCTCATACTCTTGGATTAGAGTATGTTTCATTGCCCTCTTTACATCGTTAGTTCCTTCATGAGTTACTTCTAGAGTATCCCACATCTCCTTAGTAGATCCGCATTGAGAGACCCTGAAAAACTCATCAGAATTTAAGGCAGAAGTGATAATATTTTTTTGCAATGGAATCAAACTTTGCTCTTTTGTTTTCATCATCAATCCATTGGGACCAAGGCTTATCAATAAAAACACCATCCTTTTCAAGTTTAGGAATAAAAGGGTCATTTTCAATTGCATCCCATATTCCTCTATCAAGAGATTCAATAAAGATCTTCACACGTACCTTCCAAAATTGGTAATTCAAACCACAGAACAAAGGTGGTCTATTTATTGAAGCACCCTCCCCAAAGGGTAATTTTTCAACCATAAGAAAATAATTTTTAGGATCAAACTCGAATATTTTTCGACAACCAAGCTCTTGATGCCAATTGTTAGAATATATGGCCTTAAACAAGAGGGGGGGGGGGTGAATTGTTTATAAAAGATTTTCACAAACTTTGAAGGTATAATGAAGTTCAATACAAAATCACAAATATAGAAATCCAGAAAGCAATCAATTAAAAACTGTTTAAGTTGATTATCAGAAAATCAACCGGTTGTTTTTGCGATTCAATCGGTTGGTTTTATTAGCAGAGTTAAAAACAACTTAAAAGCATAATTTAAATGAGTTCAAGGTAAGAGAAAAGCACACAAGCAATTTATACTGGTGCACTCTTATCCCAAGAGCTACATCCAGTCCCAGAAACCACTGGATATCTACTATGCAATCAAAATCCAGATTACAAACACACCACCAAAGAAGTGACCTTGAACACCTCAAGTCACACACTTCCTGTGGCACACAAACACCACAAAAATCAGAACACCCTCTAATTCTGCACTTACACACCAGTATTCAGAAATACAAGAGATACAAAAAGGATTACACCTGATGAAGATCAAATCAAAAGATTACAGCAATCCTATTCCACTTTTTTGAGAAAACCCAAAAGCTTGAATGCAAATTTTGAAAACTCAAATCTGTTTTCACACTTTCACAAATGTCTCAAAACTATTATCAATTTTTGAGAGAGTGTAACAACCTTTTTAAATACTCCAAAAGTTTGTTAAAACATTTAAAGCAGGAGCCTATTCATTTAGAAAACATTTAAAGCTGATTTGCAAACATAACAGGAATTATGTTATGGATTTTCAATAAACAATCGGTTGAATCCTCGAAACAACCAATTGAATTGGCTTGACAGCAAATTCAACCAAGTCAAACAGTTTCAAACCCTTTTCAAAAACCTCAAAGTGATAAACAACCGATTGAAACGACAAAACAACAGGTTGTTTTTCCACTTCTTTATAAAACAATCTTTTTCAAAAAGGTTTTGAATCCAAAATGTTTTAGATTCAAACAAAGAGTGAATTACACAATATTCTACCCAAAACCCACCCACCCACACAACAACTTTAGTCTTTCATCAAACACCATGGATTTGGAGACATCAAAGCTTCAAGATCATCCTTGATCAACAAATATCATATAAGACAGTTAATTCAAAGGTTAGCACAAGGATTCACTAGCAGTAAAAAAGTATTTAAAAAAAATCAAATTAAATTTGAAAATAAAATAAAAACAAATAAATTCAAAAATCTGAAAATAAATTAAAAAAAATAAAAATAAAATAAATTCAAAATAGAGATTAAAAAAATAAAAGCAGATCTCCAAATTAAAAGAAAATCAAATAAAAAAAATTTGTAATAAAACAAAATAAACACAATAAAAAAAATTGTAAATAAAGAAAAATAAAAACAGTAACAAATATAAACACAATAAACAAATATATTCAAAAATTAAGAACTATTAACAAAAAATAAAAACAGTTATAATATTCACAATATTTAGGAATTTATACTCAAAAACCAAACTGTTCCCCGACAACGACACCAAAAACTTGATAATTTTTTACGGCAAGTGCATTGCATTGTCAAAAGTATGAAATATTTCATTTTTTTTACAATTAATACTCATGAGTGTCTATATTTTAATATGAAATATTACTGAAATTTGACACTTATCAGACATGCATGTATCTTTTTATACTCCATACCCATTGGATAAAGAATCTTTTTGGCCTCATAATTACGATTAGGTAGAGTATTTCCCTTTGGAAGCATCTCCTTCAATAACTAAAGAATTTCCTTGAAGCTTTTATCAGTCCATCCATTTATTGCCTTCAAATTCATCAATCTTAACACCTTTGACAACAGTGTGAAGTTAGTTGATCCAGGATACAATGGAGTCTCTGCATCGCTTGACATACTTCCATATTCATGCGCTTCTATAAAAGACTCAACTCCAACATCACAAATCATGTCCTCCAATCGATCATCATGTACTTCACCATGTATTGCATCATCCATGGTGGACCCCACATATTCTTTAGATACAGAAATACTTGGTAAATTTAATAATTCATCATGTCATGTCCATGTTAGAGCTCCCTGATTTTGTTAACATCCAATCTCCTTCTCATAAAAAAATTAACACATGGACACCTAAACTTTACTCCATCATGACTACTATTGTGGCTGTTACGTTGTGTAAATTGCATAAATTCTTCTACTCCTCTTTCATACTTATAACTTATGCGAACGAAATTAATTCAATCTCGATCCATTATGTTCTGTAATGGTCATTTAAGTGTTCACTAATGTGTGTGAAATCTCACGTTTGTCGAGGGTCGAACATACCCGTACTCAATACAAACACGTATCGATTATTGATGGTCGAACACTCCAGACTCAATACCAACACATATCAAAGAATTATAAATATTCATGCAATATAAAATTAAAAATTTTAATTACAGTTATAAATAATAAAGAATATCAATTAAAAATCAATAAATTATTTATAATCTAATTAAAAAACATTAAATTAATTATAAATACTAAATAATATAAATCTATTTACAATCTAACAATTTAATAATTCTATTCTAACCTAACAACTAACATAATATAAATTAATAATAAATACTAAATATACAAATTAATAATACTAAAGAAATATTAAAAAAAATTAAAAATACCACCAAACTTGTGTGTGAAGGCAGTGACAACGGGCAACGACAACGAAACCAGCAAAGAAACCAATGAAACAGTGATGGCAGCCAAGAAAACCTTCACCAATGGAGGAAAGAAACCAATAAGAGAAATAAAAAAAATAATAAGCAATGGAGGAGAATGCAATGAGTGAATGTGAAGGAAAAATAACTTACAATATGGAGAATGTCGCAACAAAGATGAAGAAACTGAGAGTTTGAGAGTAAGAACAAGCGAAAAGACAAACGAAAAAGGAAAACGTGTGTGGCACGCTTCGAATTAGGGAGTCGGTTTAGACCAAGGTGCGACTTTAGTATAAAATGGCAGTTGTGGGTGAAATCGTCCTTTTAGACCAAAGCGATTGGTATAAAACGACGGTTCCACCCACAATCACCGTTTTATACCAAGGCGCTTTGGTCTAAAATGACGGTTTCACCCACAATCGCCATTTTACACTCATTTTAATTTACAAAATGCACCACGTTTTGATGGACAACATTTGGCACTAAAAGCAATGTGTATTTGGTGTTGTAAATGGGCTTTTTTGCTCTAGTGATTGAATAAAGAACTCTGAATTTGAGATTCATTCTCTCCCAAATCTCCTTTTGATAGCGAGCCTCCAAGACCTAGTAAACCCTAGAAAGTTGGTCAAACCTATTTCTACTTCCTAGCACCAAAACTACTCCAATCTCACCAAAACCTCTCATTCATGATGCAAACCTCTCTCTATTCTACTGCCACTCCATTCAAGTTCTACAATCCATCATCTTGGATTGCATCAATTTTTCTCTTTATTATCTCCTTTACATTACATGTTATTATCATCTGCACTAACTTGGAAATGAGAGTTTTTGTGAGGATATGATGTGAGTTGATTTTAGGATTGATCATTAGGTGACACTTTGATATTTGTGATTAAGATTTTTAAGAGAATTAAAGAGTGAAAACCTAAGGAAAAATCCCACTGGCCATTAACTTAACAAGTGTTAAGTAGATGTGAATGTTCATTTCCATAAGGCCAAAGCAAAAATACAATTAAAAGTGAAGATGAATGTCAAATATTGTGCGGAAATTTAACAAACACAAGGTGAGCAAGAATATGAACCGAAAGGAATTAAAAGGAACAAAAACAAGAACAAGACATATTTTGGAATTGAAAATTGAAATGGAAATGGAATGGAAAAAGATGATTGAAAGGAAACTTAGGAAATGAGATTGAGAAGGTGAAACACGCCACTTGGATTGGTGATTTGCTCCAAGATAAGTGTGAATGCCGCCACTTGAGAGCTCTCAATTTCTCACAAGATAAGACAAAGGTTTAGGGAGACAATGCTCACACACTCTAACATACTTTGTGAATAGTAACTTTACTCACTTGTAAAATACACTAGGTAGGTCTCCTATTTATTGGGGAAGGAACCTTGGAGAACAAGCTAAAGGGGTAGGGTGGGAAAAGGGAAAAAACTGGCAGCCTTAGGGTTTGACTAAGTCAATCCCGCATCATAGGTTTGTCCTTCTAGAAACTAGGTCAAAATGCCTCCAAATGGACTAGGAACAAGCTAAAATGCTACCCACACCCCCTATTATGCTAATGGTATCTTATTCTAGCCTATCTTTGCTATTTGGACCCCCAAAGTGAGCCCAAATTTATTTACAACATTTTCTAAACATTTAAGAAGACTAGCAGGAAGAACTTTATGTGCTCTGGTTTATAGCTTCTTCTTCTACTGATGTTGTCTCGTGGTTTGGTACGACCCGACTTTAGTCATCTGTCGGTTTGTATCATGATATGTATTTGAAAATTATTTTAGTCTAGTAAACCAGTTAAGTAGTAAAGTTGCATTTGTGGTACTCTATCAAACACAAAATCCTTTATTTGTCAAATTGTCAAACAAAACAATCGTTTTGATTGATCATCACTAGACAATACTTACGAAAAGATTACAAAATTAATTAAAACACAATTCAACTCTCCCTTCTTGTATTTTTCTTTGTTTCTCTTCAAGGGGAACTGCGATGTGAAATTTAGATAGAACAACAAAGATTTTTCAAGTATCTTAGGGCAAACACTTAATCTTAAAGAATTTATTCTTAATTTTTTTAACAAAGAGGTGTAGAAGGTAGAAGGAAGTCATATTGAGCACCATTTAGTGGCACCCAACTGACTTTACATTTGTGTTTCAGTGGATAAAAGAACATTAACGTATTTATTGTAAGAATGATAGAAAAATATTGGTATAAGATTTTGAAAGCTTTCAAAAATCTCAACCATTTAGGTAAAGTTCCTATAAATCACGTTCATGGTGGTCAACATTCAACACTTAAACTTGAATAAAGGAAAAAAGACACGGAGTTCTTTGTTCATGATGATCAACATTCAACACTCATTTAAAGTCATTACATTGAAACATATGGAAACATGAAATTGCTACAACAATGTAAAATGAAAATAATTTGTCATAAAATGTTGAGTCTGTGTAAATCTCTCATAAAAAGTCGATCTTAATTATTTTATTAGATTTCATTTTAATGAACGAGAACTAATTTTCTTCCTAAAATAGATCACTTACTCCCATAAGTCCAACATTCCTATTATCACCATTATTAAAACTAAATTCAGTATTATATAATACCCAAGAGTCTGATCATTTGATTGATACAAAAAAAATTGTATATAAGAAAATTAAATACATTTTTATTGCTCACATTATTCACACAGAGACAATTTTTTTATAAATACAAATATTGACCAAATGAAACACACTCATTTAAGCAATTATCTTTACTCTCATGCTATTATTATACTCTTCTTACAAATGCTATTATTATTCTCTTAACTTAAGTTTCAGATAATTTCTTATAAAGTTAACTTTTGGATAATTTCTTATAAGTTAACTTTTATATAACTCGAGTGTTCAGAGACAAAGTTGAGAAAAAAAATATGTTTTTGCAAATAATGACATCATCCCATATAATGGCATCATCCATACTTTCATTTAAAATATGTTTTGCAATTAATGTTTTACCTATATGATAATCTATTTATTTTTATTGTTATAACACTACAAGAAAAACTCAAATTACATACAGTCAAAATCCATATGTAACACACAAAATTCGTATGTAAGACAAAGTTACATACGAATTACATACGGACAAAAATCCGTATGTAAAATTGTCGTAGGTAATTCGTACATACGGATCCAAAATCCGTATGTAATTACATACGGATAAATCCGTATGTAACACATGACAATCATGACTTTTCATCCCAAACACCCTTCCCTTGTTCACATCAACACATCTAGCCAAGTTCGAAGAATATCCATCAGACATCCTAAGATCTTTTAACCATTGACACACATGTTTAATTTCCTTTGTTGCAAGTGTATAATTTGCTTTTGGCTTCAACATCTTTCCATTAGGATGAGACTTAAGTTCCAAGTCTCTTAGCCTACAATACAAACTTAAGTCCATTCGTTGTTTGTCATTGTCCTTTGTCTTCAGTGACATTCATGACAATGTTAAAGATGTTATCGAAGAAGTTTTTTTCAATATGCATAACATCAAGATTATGTCTTAATATATTGTCTTTCCAGTATGGAAGATCCCAAAAGATGCTTCTTTTTGTCCAATTATGCCACT
>Ga0123342_1002992_pt1 | contig 27643 bp, 15 predicted proteins | sample Turbeawhitnodule_FD_89960 | JGI IMG/M metagenome (GOLD analysis project Ga0123342, IMG submission 89960) | Root nodule microbial communities of legume samples collected from Mexico - Turtle bean Mexico white nodule | ecosystem: Host-associated > Plants > Roots > Nodule | place: Mexico: Nepantla... | reverse complement strand
TCCACACTCTTCATGCACCTTCAAGGTCACCACACCTCTTAGGAGGACCTTGTCCATCTCCTCCATTAAGCTTCCGCACCATCATCAACAAAAATCCAAGAAGAGCTCATAGGAAATCCATCAAATATACTTTATCATAACGATAATGATAAACTTAAATTCAAATATTATACCAAAAAAATAACGGTAAAAATTAGTGTTTATAGTTTTTTGTTTTTATCTAAGTAAAATATAATTTGAAATCTTTAATGGTATAAAACTAAATTTGGAAAAATTACAAAAATTGTGTAATTTGGTAATGAAAATAAAAGGGTAGTTGTGGTTCAAAATATTTGTGATACGAGGCTTCCAGTTAGACATCATGTTACACGCAGGTTATTATTATCCAGAATATCACAGCCTTACTTGGAAAACCAATAAGATTCGACTATCTTTTTTGTGGAAAGGTTTGATCAAGATAATTCTGAATTTGATGTCCAAATTAGCCACCTGATAAGTGCCGAATTTCAGTAATATTTTATATTAAAATATAGGCACTTATGGGTATTAATTGATAAAATAAGTATAAAATAACCTCTAATTTATGAAATTATACATTTTTAGATATTTTGTGATTTTAATTTAAATAAGAACGATTTATACTCAAATTTTTATTAATTTCAAGATTTTAGGGAAGAATGGAGATAATTGGGCAAAAAGAGAATATACAAAGCTAAAAAGGGAAAGTTGGAATGTACTAGCATCACCAAAGCTGCCCCAAACTCGCAAAAAGCCAAGACGCCACCAGTGGATCTCGCTCAAGTGAGCTCATTCTCGCTAAAGTGAGATTGCTCCAGTAACATTGGGCTTTTACGTGAAACTCGCCCAAGCGAGCCCATTAGCGCCTAAGCGAGAAATCACTTAAGCTTAAGCAAATTAGGTTAAATAGGAGGTTTGAGGCATAACCTTAGACATCGGTGAATCAGTGATTGAGAGGAAAACACCATTGGGTGAATTGTAATCCAATTGGGAGAATAGAAGGTCTTAGAAAACCCTAGAGGAGGTAGCCGTCAAGGAAAAACATACGAAATCTTCTTTTCTTGCTCTTCGTGCTTGTAACAATCATCATTTGTGGTTAATTCTACACTTTGTGACTGAGAGTAATATGTTCAAACTCTTATGTATTGAGGTGATATCTAAACATAATATTTTGTTCTACATTGATGATTGGTATTATCATTTTGTTAGTAATGCTTCAACTCATAGTAATGCAGTTTTTCATTCAAATTCTCCCTCTACCTCTATACCTTTCCCCTCCACCTCCATATTAATTGTCAAAAGTTAAGTTTGACCTTTTAAAAAAATTTAAATAACCCTAAATGAAGTATAACTTTACATTTTTAAATAACTTCAATTGCGCTTTCGTACTCACATACCTCTCTTCCATTCGCAACACTTTCATTCTATTTCAACCATGTTTGAGAGAACAATTTCATCATTTGCGTGTGTGAAATGGTTGACAAGAAGATTTGTTGTATTCGACGTTTTCCGTGTGAAGATAATTTTTTTTAATTTTGTACTCCATTTTTGCATCTTGTTTTTTTTTGTGACTTCCAAAAGAAAAAAAAAATAAGCAAACGAAAATACAACCACCATCAGTAAAAGCACCATAAAATAAACCTCAACCACCAACGTTCACCACCAGCTATAACTAGCCACCACAAGCAACCACCATTACTTGAAAATGAAAAATAAGACACCACATTCTCCAACATACTCAAAAAGGTATTGTTGAAATTAAAAAAATAAAAAGATTGAGAGTATAAGGAAGTATGGATGTCACAAAGAATTTGCCTTCATACTCACAATTCTTCAAGAGAATTTTGGCTTGTTAATTTCAAAATTCTTTGCCAATTTATTTGCACTAAAAAAATTAGAATATTCACCACTAATAATAAAGTCACATTTTATTCCTTTGAAATACCAAAGCAATACACCAGAATCTTCTTAGTTCATACTGCTATTTTTCATTGTATAAATTAACATAACTATTATTAAAATAAATTAGTTTTCTCCAACGGGAATATCTTTTATTCTCATCTCTTTTAACTTGTCATTTTCATCTTTATACGACATGGTAGTTTAATTTAAGATATATATGTTGAGGATTTATAAGATCAAGAGAAAAGAAATGGGAGATTGAAGGTCTTTTCCAAAGCACTAAGACAGACCCAGTCAAAGCAGAAATAAACATTTCATTTGGCTTCTGTTACATTCTCTACTACATTACAAATTCACAAATCATCAGCGATAGCTGCCGAGTCCAACTTTATGTTACACCTAGGCCTTCTACTTGGGAGAATCCAAATGGGGAAAAGTAGGAGGCAAAACAATGAATGAATATGTGAAGGTCATAAAGGTTCTAAGTGCCTATGTACAAACATATAATATGAATATTATGATCATTGGCTATGTTATCTCATGTTGCAACATAAGGGTTTTCCCTGGTCTTGCAACTTATGCCACATACAGGTCATTTGTCGTGGAGATTGGTAATGTGCAGTATAGTAATCTTCAATGCAACCAAATTGGCAGAACTTCAAGCTGTGCACATATTCAACTGCTCTTGAACTGTTGAATTGTTCTACCCACATCCCCATGCTTACATCCTCCATTTTAAATAACTACAACACATTGAAGTTGTCGTCAATAAACAGCCAACACTTCTACTCTTTATGTGTAAACACAAGTATGTGCACACAAACTAGCCAAATTCACACACACATAGCAAACATAATCAGGGACAGGTCAAGTAAAGATAATTGCAAACGTACTTTCAGTCTGTGCTTCTTGAAGTTGGATACAATGAAGTGAGCAATGTCTGAAGAGATTATATAACCTGGACCATTAGCATAGGTAGGATACTCTTCCTTTGACCATTCCTGGTAGATATGAACAATAAGTTTAAAACAAAACAAAACAAAAGGGCATAAAACAGTTAGCATGTGATGAGATGATAGTTTCAATCTTAAAAATCCTAGAGTCACAATAGCTTCAGCTCACTGGAATGCAATCATGCTACGTCTCTGTAGTAACTCTTACAGGCATATGCCTAAACATAACATTTGGTCAGTTAAGAGAAGAATACTGAATGTTCCATAATCATCCACTCAGAATTTCACAATCTGCAGAAACATATTGTGCAGAACTTCAGGTAATTCAAATGCAGAAACTTCATCAGCCTGCAACATAGGATTTGTTCTTACAAGGCCAGATTTCCCTAAATGTGTCCTTCTCGGTCTTCGAGTTCTTGGCTTCTAAGTCTTCGAGTCCTCGGCGAGAGTACCTGCAATTATACTTCAACGTAGGGATAGCAAAAACACATAGCAGAGCGGGTTGGCCCACATAACTCACGTATTTTAAAAATTTAAAAATTTCTTCCTACACCTCCATAATTTCTTCTTGCAGTCTCATTCTCAGAAATTCTAAAATTATCCATTCCAAATTCTATAATTTGGAATACAAATTTGTATTCTGGATTGTGCAATCTTGAACATTGTACAATCTAAAACACAAATTTCAACTTCCAAATTTTATAACTCGAGAAGTCTCTGAATTCCACATTTCGAAATGAGAAAAAAAATTCAATGAAAAATGTCAAAGTGTAATTTGAGTATTTTTTGAAATTTGGGGTGCAAGAAGAAAGGCATGGAGGTGCAAGAAAAAACTACCCTCAATCCCTAATTCATAACACCTTCACGAAATTCGATAATAATTTTTTAATATTTAATAGTGTTTTTTTGTCTTTCTGAAATACATAAATTGTTTAGGTTTCAATACTCATCAAATGCTAAATGCAATAGTCAGACCTTAGTTAATTTATTAGTAAGAATGAAATTCAAATTTCATTGAAAATCAAAACATCATTATAATATTTTTACACATACCTTATTACACATGTGTTGTGAGAATAATACTATGAGACTATTTACCTAATTTATCTAAATAAAAAAATTAACTTAATAAACAAAAAATAATTCTTCAAAATTAATATTTAATCTTTTTTCATTAATTTAAAAAAAAGTCTTATGCAGGCTCGCCCGTGGGCCAAATGCAGGGCAGGTTGTCCCACACTGTCATCCCTACTCTGACGCTCAAGTCAGTTCTTGGTTCGAGTAAAGGATGTTAGTTCAGGACAAGGATTATGTTACCTTTAGCCTTCTATTTATAATAATTGTGTTAGATCGTTGATTGTACAGATGATTAGGTCGGGTCCAATGGAGCTCAATTGCCCTTTAATCATGATTTGTTGGTGTTTACTATTATGAATCCTTAATGGTGTCGTTAATCTTGTATGCTTTTCGGGCGATTGCCTATGATTTGTCAAAATGCCAGATAATTCTTGTCAATATATAGGTACTTGACAATACACTATGAGACCTCATCATCTCAGTATTAGGTAGTACACTGACTCCCAAGCTCAAGTGAGGCGAAGAGTCTTAAGAAAGAAAACTTAGTTTTTTTGTCATGCCGATGTTTTGTCGACCCCATTGGTACACTTGGTCCTCAGGCCCGAGTAGGTGAAGCCTACGAAGGGTTTAGAAAGACATAGCGTTCTTTGGATGCCTCTCTTTGGCAAAGATTCACGGGGTGAAATCGATCTTGGCCGAGAACGCTGAAGCGCTTTCCAAATGTTGTTCCCTACAAGGATTTGCTTGGGTGAATTCGACCATGACCGAGAACGTTGTGGTGCTTTCCAAATGTTGTTATCGACAGGGATTCACTTGGATGAATTCGACCTTGGTCGAGAACATTGTAACATTTTCCATATGTCATTCTCGGAAAGGATTCACTTGGGTGAATTCGACCTTGGCCGGAAATGTTGTCATGTTTTCCATGTCGTTCTCGTCAGGTAGTCACTTGGGTGAATTCGCCATTGGTCGAGAACGTTGTCACGTTTTCCATATGTCGTTCTCAACAAAGATTCACTTAGGTGAATTCAACCTTGGCCCCGATTGAGCGCGGTGACCATGTGATGCATGCCTACCTCGAGGCTTAGGTTCCGGATACTAAGGGCAACTTTCACGAACCGTTCCATGAACACTCACAACAACTCCGCCTTCTCTTGCCTTATATTAACGGACGGTATTGACGTGAGGTGGTGAGGTCAGCTTGTAGCGAATTGTGCCCTGAACTACATGACTAAGGTATAAAAACAATTGATGGAGTGGGGAGGCAATCGTGTGAACCAGCTCAGAGCGGCTCCTTTAAGGGAGGTGGGGAAGACTCAACACAGGAGTGCGTCCTCGGTCGTGTACAAGCAGACCTAGGTTACATGTGTCTATGTGTTTGTCGAGGTCAATGGTCCCATCATACTTGTCCAAAGTCAAACTCTCCCAGTTACTTGGAAGGGAGATTTCCATTATAACCTCAGTGAGCAGATGTTGTCGGATGATGCATCGAAGGTTCCAGTTGAAGTTAATGTCTTGGTATTTAAGTGGTGAGAGTTGTCGGCTTCCTCCACTTTCGGCACAGTGTGCCGATTGAACTAGGTGGGATCTCGATTCTCGTCCCTCACAATCAGGATTGTCACACTATTGTCTAAACTCTGTCTCATGTGATCATTCTCCGCTCTTGGGGCATTTATCTCTTCCGCGTTCTTCCTTTTGAGGGTCTCCAACTCCTTCCTCATTTCCATCATCATCGCAATTGGGTCTTCTGAGTGGTTCTCCACTTCCTCCGGTGCACGTTTGTTTTTACTCATCATATTTTTAGTGGTTACCATGTGGCTTTTTAGTAAGGTTTTCTTCCGACCCCACGGTGGAAGCAAAAAATGTTCTTACAAGGTCAGATTTCCCTACATGTGTCCTTCTCAGTCTTAGAGTTCTCAACTTCTCAGTTTTCAAGTCCTTGTCTTCTCGGTCTTTGAGTCCTCGGTAGGGGTACCTGCAATATACTCTGACGCTCAATTCAGTTCTTGGTCCGAGTAAAGGATGTTAGTTCAGGTTCAGGATCAGGATTATCTTACCTTTGGCCTTAGGGTGTTCTCCTATTTATTATAGTAATTGTGTTGGGTCTTTGGTTGTTCAAATGATTAGGTCGGACCCAATGGAGCTCAATTGCCCTTTAATCATGATTTGTAGGTGTTTACTATGAAGTACTCTAATGACATCGTTAATCTTGTATGTTGTTCAGGAGGTTGTCTGTGATTTGTTGAGATGTCGGATAGTTCTCGACAATACATCAGTACTCGGCAGTACATCAATATTCGGCAGTACATCAATACTCGGCAGTACATCAATACTCGGCAGTATATCGATACTAGGCAGTACATCAGTGCTCGACAGTACACTTTGGGCATGTATACAAGACATGATAGCAAAATTAATGGCATCTGAACAATCACCCATACCATATTGCATCTCATAACATTTTGTAACCATGCATTACAAAAGAAACTAGTAAAAGCAATTGTTTTAAGCCATGATCCACAAAATTATATAATGAGCTAACTACATATGTTGAAGAAAGATACGTTATAAACAGAAATTATAAGAGAAGTTATACCTCATACGTTACTGCCCATTTGCCATTACGTAGAGGCCTGTGGTGATAATTCATATTTCCAATATACAAACTTCTGCCACTTGTTACTTTTCTTACTTCGCTGATCATAGAATCTACTCTGACAAACGTGTCATCATCGCACTTCATGATATACTTGGCGGCCACTCCAATCTGCAAATAATCATTTTCAATAAAAATCGACCAATCATGGATGACTCAACTCTGATATTACTTGCCCATATTCAACTCTGCTATTACTCACCTCATATTCAGTGATAGCTATTGTCTTCAACACAACCAGATCATAATGATCCATGTAGGGGACAATAACAATGTCACCAAAATAATCTGCTTCTTTCTCTATCTCCACATTTAAATCTTTCCTTCCATGCTATTATCAAAAAATGAGAAATGAAAAAATACTAAATATCTTTAACAAAAGAAAGGTAGTTGTGGATTATATTATATCGTCCTTGGTGGGTAGGGAAGATGCATTACTCTTACCAAGGCAACAAAGAAGCGAGCCACGACATTTGAAGATTTGACTAGTTTATGCTGCATCCACGATTTCCTCACTGCCATCCGTTCAGCAAAATGGTTGCCAGCAGAAAGTATTCCAATGAAAAGCTCTACATTTACATGGAGAAGCAGTGGAGCTTTCCACTGAGGAAGTAATTCAATATGCATTTGTGGAGCAAAACTTGGATGTGATGTAGGTAAGGAAGCTGCAAATATAGAGTGCACATCAACATCCCCTTTTACGGATAGACCAGTCGCATCCTCAAGAGAAAAGCCCTGATAATATAGCATAAACAATTCAGAAATGTCTGAATTCACACAGCAAAAGGAAACATGATCAGTGTACCAACCGTGCGATAAGGAAAAGACGTCACATGCCTTCCAATCCAGCACTTACGGTTAGAACAAATAATCTCCCCTCAACAAAAGGGTATGGCCAATCTACAGTCACCTTCTTAGTTCGCCCTATCAGTCTGGTTAACCACCATGTTGCCTTTGCCTCTTCCGTGCGGCTATCATCATCACGAATCCACTTTTCACATTTCACTTGTTCATCAACTACAGTAAGCACAGAAAGTCAGCAAAGGGGGCAGTGTCCCTTGGACCTGACATGCTACAACAGAGAAAAATGGAGCACACCAAATGCACGCATTCACAATAGAGAATGAAAATGGTAATAACAGAAAGCAGTGGTGCTTTTTTATATTCAAGTTCACGGATGATAAAATCAACTTAAACTGTGATCGCAATTCTGTTGTGATTTTGTCGTTTTTCTTGATATCGTAGAAAATTATGAACAAATGTGGCTGAGGTGGCCATAATAGCAATGACGGATGTTTTTGAAACCTTTACAGTACATACCACATTGGATTATAAAAATACAGAAATAATGTCCATGGATATCAAGGCCCTAAGAATTACCACATCATGAAATTGACGGAGCACAAGTGCACAACCATGTTCTTTGCAGTGCATTTGGCAAACCCTTTATACCTACATTTGGTTCGATGCCATTGGAAATCAAAGATGCTAACCATGCTTTTAATGCAGTTCACAGCCCCAATTCAAAATCATGATGCTAATAAAAGAAAACACATCATAAACCATTTTCAAAACTGAAAATGAGAAAGGATGAAATGAATCACCAGTATCCTCATCAGCCCGGGATTTCCATCCCTCACACCTGAGAGCAGAACCCCACTGCATCCTGTAACAAGTGTTCTGCTCAATAACAGGCTTCCCAGTATAATCCCCCTTCAACCTGGGGTTGAAATGCAGTATCCTGGGAGGCTCTTCCTTGTCTACACTCTTCAAACCCTGAAGCTCCATCATGAACTGTGACACCATCACCTTCCCCTCCCCTTCCTTCACCACAGATATTTTAGGATCATCCTCCCAGTGAGCCCAACGAGGGGTCCCCACAACAGTAAAATGAGACCCCAATGTCAAGCCACAAGGAAGCATCATCACCTTGACCCCTTTCTCCCCCCTCAATTCAGAACCAGGTAAAGATATTGAATGCTGACACGAATCAGAAAGGTTCTCAGCCTTGAACCTTGTCACATTCTCGGTTTTCATCACACTCTCCACTTCTTCCCAAAGCCTCTTCCCTTGAAACCAAGCATGCATAGCAGCCTTGTGGAGTTCAGAAACCTCGTTTTTAACAACACTACTGTCGTTCAAAGCCTCAATAAAACTCAAGGTAGAAACTTTCTGCAACCCCTGTATGGTTTTTCGATGCACTGAACCTTGGAACACCCCTTGTGAGGGAGAGTTTGAGGCTTTGGTGAGAAGGCTGTATTGGTGTTCCGTTCCCAGCAAGGAGGAAACTGACACAGACCTGGTGAAAGCAAGAGAAGTTTCGACTTCGAAGGTGGTGAAGAGCAAATAGAGAAACATCATGGCCATGAAAATTTGAAGAGGTTTAGGCCTATAGGAAAGGAGCTGCAATGGGTCTAGCTTCTTCACCCTCTTCATTGTCTTAAAAATTCACAAACTTTTGCATCAACAAAACAGGGGAGAATGATGTTATTGCATTTGGGAATGGTAGCTTAGCCGTAAAGTAGAAACGAATCAACTCCACCAGCTTGTTCACTATCCAAAAAGAGAACCAGAGAAAAATTTGTCCACTGTATAAAGTTTGAAACTTTGTTAAAAATTATTTTCTTTTTTTAATGCTAATTTTTTTTTTCAGCTAAAATTTATTTATTTTTTTGTTTACTAAAACTTGGTTCTTTTCACGTTTCCCGTAACAAAACACTCACACTCACACGTATATTTATTCATTTATTCAAAATGACGGTGATATTTTTTACACTAAAAAGAAAATATAATTAAAATGTAAAATGTTAAAATAATTTTTAAAATTAAAAAAATTATAAATAATTAAAATATTAATATTTATTAGGAGTAGATGGAGTATGAGGGTAAAAAAAATCATTTTTGTTATTCAAAATAGTGATACAGATTAAAATGTATGAAGCACTATTTTGTTTGTCCATAATGTAATCATAAAAATTTAAGTTAGTTTTTTAACTTTAAAATAAGATTTAAAAAATCATTTATTTGAAAAGTATATAGTATTTTCTTATTAAATATAAATATTTATTTTATAAAAAGACAAATATATAAAAAAACAAAAATTACTTATTTAATAAAAATAATTTAAAAAAATAAATACATACAATCAGTCCTGATTGTTTAAAATTTATTTTAAAAAATGAATACTAATAATTAATTATTTAATCCTCTTAAAAAGAAATATTTTTATGTTTTTTAAATAACTTAAACAGAGAGATATTTTAAATAATAAAATGAAATATTTACACAGTGAGTAACATTGTGTTTAAACTAAGGCTATTAAAAATATCCCAAGGATTAATTATGTATGGGATTTTAATTAAAATCAGACATTCTCAACTTTTGATAATCACAATCTATTAAACCTTGTTTAAGAATTATGTCTTATGAGACATCATGAAGGAGTTGGAAACACATGTTGTCATGAATTGTACAGCTCACATTGTTCAGCCTCCAGCTCCAGCTAGGGCAGCTTAGGTTGTCAACTTGTTTATTCTGTATCCATGAATCAACGTAGCTTGGTTGTTGAATAAAATAATACAATTTGAGTTGCTTTATATTGCATGGTTAAAATAGTGGAATTTTTTAAAATTATGTTTATAGGAATATGATTTTGTATATTATTTTTATGATAATTTTTTTTATGTTTTGACAATGTTAATTAATTAGAATTTTTTCTGCAAAAATATTAAATTAAATATAATTCAAAAGATATTATTTAACTCAAATTTACTAAAAAAATATATTTTAATATTTATAAATTTTTAATTACAAAGGTAAATTTGTAAATTTACATTTAAAACTTTTAAAAAAAATAAAAATTCTCTCACACTATCACATACTCACAAACTCCAATAAACTTTCTTAATCAATCCACTCTAACATACTCTAATTCAAACACAATAATTTTCTTTACATTCTCTTTTCAAATTCTCTCACATTCACCCCTCAAATTCTAAAAAATATTCTCCCCAATCCAAATACAACCAAATATATAAACTCAAGATGAAAAATGTCTAAAATATAAAATATAGCCAACATGATAATTTTAAATATTTAAATTTAACATTTTTTCATATGATAGTGATTTGCACAAAAATAATATTAATAATGTGTTTGGATTAGGGTGATCATTGTTCATCCGGACAAATTTGTGTTGATCATTCACGTTTGCATCTATGGGATTGTTGGAAGCGTGGAAATGCAGAGAAACCTCAAAACACAGTTCGCACTAGATGGTGAAGATTTTTTATGAAAGCCACATAAAATTGTAGTATATTACATGGTTACTCTTGCATTTTTTTAAGACATAATCGATGTTGGAACACATGAGAATCGATTATGTGATAATTTTCAGTGAACAATTGATGTTGGAGCACATAAGAAACGATTTTGTATGAAATTTCAGTGAACAATCGATGTTAACCACATGATAATTGATTATGCATGTAAAGTTATGAAATGATTTTTCAGATTTTTTATATTAAATAATTTATATTTATATTTATTCAGAATTTTGAATGATACTAGAATTTTTTTTTTCCCAATTTTTTTTTTAAACAAGATATTAAATGATTTAGATTTGTATCTATTTCAAATTTTCAATAATTTAGGAATTTTATTTATTTTAATTTTTTTTATTTAAATAGGACATTAAATGATTTATATTTTTATTTTTTTATAATTTTTAATAATTTAGGAATTTTATTTATTTTATACTTTTATTTAAATAAAATATTAAATAATTTAGATTTTTATTTACTTAGAATTTTAAATAATTTAAAATTTTATTTATTTCAAAATTTTATTTAAATATGACATTAAATAATTTTCGTTGTTATTTATTAAGAATTTTCAATAATTTAGAAAATTTATTTATTTCATATTTTTATTTAAATAATAAATTAAATAATTTAGATTTGTATTTATTTAGAATTTTCAATAATTTAGGAATTTTATTTATTTCAGAATTTTATTTAAATATGACATTAAATAATTTAGATTTTTATTTATATAGAATTTTAAATAATTTAATAATTTTATTTATTTCATATTTTTATTTAAATAAGACATTAAATAATATAAATTTCTATTTATTTATAATTTTCAATAATTTAGGAATTTTATTTATTTTATATTTTTATTTAAATATGACAATTAAATAATATAGATTTGTATTTATTTATAATTTTCAATAATTTAGGAATTTTGTTTATTTCATATTTTTTTAAAATAAGACTTTAAATAATTTAGATATTTATCTATTTGGAATTTTTAATAATTTATTTATTTCAGATTTTTATTCAAATAAGACATTAAATAATCTAGTGTTTGTATATATTTAAGATTTAAATAATTTAAGAATTTATTAATTTCATATTTATTATTTAAATATCACATTAAATTATTTATAATTTATATTTATTAAGAATTTTTAATAATTGAAGAATTTTATTTATTATAAATATACGTGTCAAAATTCGTTACATAAATTTTAATTTGTTTATTCATAAAACAATTTAATCATATTTTATTTTTAATCTTCCACTTTTATCTATTTAAAAAAATTATTTTACCAATCACACTAATCATATCACTCTCTAAATTTCATAAATCTTCTCTTTATTTCTTATTATCTTTTCTTTAATTCAAACAACCTTACTTTCCATTCACTTACACCTCAAATTCTTTCTTGAATCCATCTTCAAATCCAAATAATCATTAAAATGATATTTACTAGAGGAAAAAAAATAAAGAGCTTAAAGAAAATGGTAAAAGACTTGGAATATTTACAGTGTAAGTTGTCTTTTTTACCCTTTTAGTAATAGGTGTTTTTTCTTTAGTAGGGGTATCTAAGAAGAGTATGGCAAAAACATAAGGACTGGTTTTACTCTCTTGACTTTATATTCAAACTAGGTTGAAGAAGTGTTAAAAAATGTTAATTGTGAAAAGTGGAAAAGTGTCTGACATAGTTCACAAGTGTCATGTTCCAGCAGTTTCTGACATGTTGACATGCGATTTTGCAGAAGTATCTGTACTTTATTCATAAATGCAATGTGAAGCGCAAGTCGCTTCCCCAAAAACTCAGGTAAAATTGGATCCTAACATTTGTTTTTAGAAGTGTAGGAGTGCCTGTAAGGGACGAATTCGAGCCACTTTATCCAGATAATCAAAAGAGATGGGCCAGTCTTTGAATTAAATGGCCACAGGCATTATTAAGCACATCATGACACAGACAAATATGCTTTCCAGCGTATAAAAATATTTAATGGGAAAAGGGGATCCAAAAAGAAAAAAGTTAGATCTCTGAGCAATACTAGCTTTTCTTATCTGTGCCTTATGATCTATTCTCAAGATGAAATACAAACCAACAGTCTTAAGTATATTTTCAGTTGCAAGAGATCACTCCAAAAGAACCACCTTCATTTGCTAGCCTATAAAAACATGGATCCTCTGCTGCTGCAGGTAGTTGCACTGTTGACAATGATAGCATTTGGAGGCACAAGTTGGACTATAGAAGCCTGCAGCCCCATTGACCTGGAAGCTTTGATGAGCTTCAAGAATGGAATTCAAAAGGACACATCTGGTCGCTTAGCTAAGTGGATTGGTGCGAGCTGCTGCAAGTGGGAAGGTATTGTCTGTGAAAATGCAACCTCTAGAGTGACACAGATCAATCTCCCAGGATTTATTTCCACAGATACAGATTTATTTCAAACACAAATGATAGGGCGGATTTCTCCTTCCATAACACTCCTCGCCTCCCTTGAAATCATTGATCTTGGTGGTTTAGTTGGTCTTAGTGGAACTATTCCGCACACCATTGGTTTGCACCTACCAAAGCTCCAAAAGCTCTACCTTTATGGGAACAATTTAACTGGTCCAATACCAGAAAGCATTGGACAGTTTCCAAACCTCCAAGAACTAGCTCTCCAGGAAAATCAGCTATGGGGTTCTATTCCTATGAGCCTTGGAAGCCTTAAAAGTCTCAAAAGGTTGCTGCTTTATTCAAATAAATTTTCAGGTACAATACCAGACTCACTTGGGAATTTGATAAATTTGATAGAATTGGATGCTCATGACAATGCTCTTGTGGGTAATATACCCAATAGTGTTGGTGAGATGAAGGCTTTGACAAAGCTTGATCTTTCAAACAATTTCCTAAGCGGGAAGATGCCTTCTTCATTAACCAATTTAACCGCCATTTCAGTTTTGTACCTGAACACCAATTCTCTTGAGGGAACCATAACATTTCCTTCAAGACCTGGTGAAATGTCTTCTCTGGGCTTCTTAAGACTCCATAATAATCTCCTTGTTGGAAATATACATTCAAATATTGGCTATTTGGCATCTCTTCAAAGACTTTCACTATCAAACAACAAACTTGAAGGAGCACTGCCGTCTAGTTTAGGCAATTTGGTATCACTGACTGAGTTATATCTCAGTGGTAACTTCTTATCTGATCAAATACCAAAATCAGTAGGCCAACTTTCTCGGCTCATAATGTTGAACATCTCTAGAAATTTGATTGAAGGACCATTACCTCAAGAGATATCTTCCCTTCAAAATCTTCAAACAGTTGATCTTTCTTTCAACCATCTGAAACTCTCTGCCATTCCAAAATGGATGGCAAACATGTCATCACTTTCCAACATTTACTTGGCTGGTTGTGGAATCCAGGGCCAAATTCCAGATTTTTTCCAAACAACCAATAGTCCAATACAGGAACTGGACTTGTCAGTAAACATTCTCAGTGGAAGCATACCATCATGGATAGGAAGCCTCGGTCAACTCTACTTGTTAAATCTCTCTAGGAACTCCCTTTATTCAGACATCCCTGATTCCTTTAGAAATTTGCAAGATCTAGGTGTCCTTGATCTTCACTCAAATAGACTAACAGGTTCCATAGCTCCACTATTTGACATAAAACAAGGTATTTTCGGGGGTTCACTGAAATTTGTTGATCTTTCTGAAAACAACTTCTCAAGTGGAATTGAGGAAATTGGTGGAGGGCAATGTAGTATTCAGTTTCTGAATTTGTCTCATAACCATCTGAAAGGTAGGTTACCAAATTCAATTGGGAGATTGAATTCACTTAATAGTTTGGATTTGAGCTTCAACGAATTAGGCTCCAACATGCCAGAAGTGCTGGCAAATTTAACCTCATTGGAGATATTGAAGCTACAGGAAAATCACTTCACCGGTAAAATTCCAAACGGATTTCTCAAGTTGTTGTGGCTAAAGGAATTAAACGTATCTAACAATCATCTCGAAGGGGAAATTCCAGAGGGCAAACCTTTGATTGACTTTCCTCAGAGTTCATATTCTGGAAATAAAGGGTTATGTGGAAAGCCTCTCGGTCCTTGTAAACTTTGAAAATTGTCAAGTATAATGCTACTTAAAGCTACTCTGAGCATCATTTAGAAACCTGATTTTCGCTTGATGAAAAACCAGAAAACTGAGCATTCACATATTTCACTAGGAAAAGAATAAATACATCTCTTATTTCATTCATTCTTAATTTTTTTTTATTTAGAAGTAGAAACTTAAGACAAGGATTGGATTTTTCTGTGTTATGTAGCCTAGAATAGACAGTTTAAGATCCAGGATTCACAGCATATTTATTAGAGCATCTCATTCCTAGAACATGAGAAGAAATGTTATGCTTCATGTTAGAAGCCAATTATGAAAAGTATCCTAAAATTTCCGAATAACTTCATGAGTGGATAATTAAAATATGTAAAATCCTGAAATTCCCTTTCATTATTATTGCTATTGATTGATTCAACTAATCCCTGTAACCGAGAAAAATTTAACATTTTTTCCAACTGCTTCCTTCAACTACTGTACACCCATAATGAAGCATAATTAACTTAAAAATTATATGGTTGTTGCTAGTAGCTGAATTACCTCTGTCCTCACACCCGACAAAAAAGATTTTCCTCATCAGAACCCACAAATTAAGTTGATTTAGTTACCTTGATAGAATAAATTTGTTTGAATATGGAGACTGTGGACCCTCTTGTCGTTATTTAAGTAGGTTAGGTAGGTCCCTATTTGAATTGTTGTGTCAATGATATTTCCTTGAACCTGGTCTTGCCACTATACAAGTATGCTATAAATTTCCATCATCACACGCTTATTTCCTATCATTTGTGATAAGATATTAAACTCCAAGCAAAATAAAAAAAAATGACACTGAAACCCATCTTGAAATGACCATTACTGATCATAAAAAATGTTACCAAATGTTTTGCAAGTATATTATTAGAGGGAATCCTCAGTTAGCCCCAGTTGCGGGTAATTCATATAATCTATACTGTTTAGCCTAATACAACACAAAACCTGCTCTGGCAGCTCCTCTGCTTTGTTCCCCTGAATTGTGATGCAAATATAAGAAAAATTATTAGTAATTAAGTGGAAAATAAGCAGCAAATACATTTGACTTGACAATAGAAAAACTACTTGCCTGAATAGTTAGACCAACATCTAGAATACAGTTCTTTAATCTGTCCAAGAAAGCATCGAAACCTTTCCTGGAGATATAACTGAACCTATGCATGTCCAAATCAATCTCAAAGTAATTTTCTCCCTGCCACAAATATCATATTGGTTAGTTTTTGCAAAATATTGGTAAATAAAGTACTGCATGTGCATATTATGTCTTGCAAATGAAATGACACCACCATAATTGTGGTCCTAAGATATAGGTCCTACAAAGACATAACCAATAAAATGGGAATTTTATTTCCACTTTTAAGTCTAAGTAGTGATTCACAGTCTATTTTTCTCGATTGATGATCGCGTTTGAAAATCAACTGCTTGATGAGACATTTTTTATCAATTAACATAACAACAGAAAGCATTCACTGTTCACTGGAAATATCCAAGATGTTATTGTTAAGAAATATGAGAAAAGCGTTATACTATAGGTCTACTGAAAGAAACCATAATAGAGAAATTTCAGATATTGCTCATTCTCAGCATTAGGTATAGGTCTATTGAAAGAAACCATAGTAAGGGGCACTGAAGCTTACTGTGTAAAACTCATGTTGCGGCCGTGAGAGAAAAGGTTTCTCATTGTAAGACTTCATAAGCTTCCGTTCTGCTGCACTTAAGTGAAGATCTTCTGGGTTGACAACACGACCTAAAATTTTCAATCTTTCCCTGAAGGGAACAATTGCATCTCCTAGAAAAGTCTTTACTGTTTCAACTTCATCGTCCATCAACCTCTGTAGAAAGGCATGAAAACGACGTTACTTCCAGCAGAACAGAAAGTCATCAACATTACACAATGCACACTTTGGCAGAATTTACACTACGCTATTAGTGATAAATTAACTGCGTTAAGGACCCATCATACTCTGATGTTTTCTTGAAAATTCAACGGAAGATCTTTGGAGTAACTTTCTGAAAGTTTGAAGTACATCACAAAACTCATTCCTTCCCCATCAGCTTCACCTTGAAAAAGTGAGGCAGGGTAAAGAGGAATCTGAAATCCACAAAATAAGAGTATAAGACCATGCACCCAAAATATTAGATTACAGCATATTGAAAGAGAATTTAATTCATTTACACTTTCAGTTTAAAACATGTTCACACAGACATCTAATATGGATTCATTTTGTCACCACTTCATATTAATAAATAGAGTGATGCAGTTAAATGGTCAGTTGTTATTGGATGTTTGTGTAAAACAAATCCACAGTTACTACTAGAACAAATCTCAGCAAAAAGGGGAAGAAAATTATGAGTACCTGAACATTTACTACAAGCAGGGGTGGAAGTTTCCCAAAAGGACTCGCCAGAGGAAGTTCCACAAACCTGGCTATATGGTCTATTTTTCGTGGGGATAAGAATACATCAACACCAAATGGGTAATATGCAGAACAGTTTGAAGCAAATACTTTCTTCTTATCCCTGCCATAAAAATGATATTTTTTGTCAAAATAAATAAGTCCAAGTCAAACGTATTTTTGTCTATGGATACATTTTAACTGTGATTTAAATGAAGGCATTTGTGTACAATAATGTGTTCTTGAAACAAATTGCAAATAGAATCTTAATCTTACTTCAAATAATTTGCTCCTCGAACTTTAAAAGTGCTGGGGTCAATTTGTGACCAAGAATCAAGCATTCTCTTCTCAACTGGACAAAAGGGTACCTGATAACCAGCTAGTGGTCTTAGTAGAAGTGTCTTCGATGAAACTGAAAACCATAAAAAGAAAAGAAACATAAGGATATACACTCATTGTTTCATAATAAGATGCATTGTGCTTAGTAAATAAGGATGCATTTTGAAATCATAACATATCATAAAAGTTGAATTTAGAACTGTGTAATCTTCAACAATTCAAATTAGCATGAATGCTACACAGTGAACTTTGATAAAGAATGGTTCTATACTTACTGAATTGTTTTTTAATGGATTCTGCTTCCTCTTGTAAAATCTATCCAGTTATCAAGAGATTTAAGATATTTTCTTTTCTAATTTAAAAACTACTCTTTCATTAAAAAGGTCAAACATACAAGTCCTAACTCAACATTCTATATGACAAAATGCAGAGCAAAATCATAACTAGTAGATCAACACAAAAGGGGTGATATACATCACGGTTTGAAGAAAATTCTTTCTTCTACTCCCTGCCATAAAAATGTTTTATTAAAAAAGTAAGGGCAAGCCAAACATAATTCTGCCTGTGGATATGTAGTCTAAATTTTAACCGTGTAGTTACAAACTATTAAGGCATTTGTGTACACATATATATCAAACAATAGAATCCCAATGCTTGACCAGTCCATTTCAGTGACAAAGATCATTAAGGATAAGAATTTTGTTCGAGAGCTTGAACTCACATAGAGTAGCATTCCCATTCCATTTAAAAGAATGTTTTGTAGGATCCCTCTTCCTAGTATTAGGACTAGAACATAATGATCTCTGATCAACAGATGAAAGACATGACAAACAATTGTTTGGAAGAATGCCGCAATTGTCCAAATCTTCATCATCCCTTTTGGAGTTCTCATCCACTATGGAAAATTCATCAAGAAAAACGGCTTCCAGTGCTTCATTTACACTTCCCTCTCGTTTAAATTTAGAATCCGTGATATCTACATCATAAGACTTAGTCTGTAAATTTGTTACACCTTCAGAGTTATGTGCTGAATGTCCTTTTGATAGCTCCCCTGGTTCATGCACCTGATCTTTTAAAACTCCACGGTTTGATTCAGTTCCCTTTAGAGATATAAAATCTGCATAAATAAATTGTATTTAATCATACATTGAAAGATATGATCATGTACAATTCATTAAAGTGATTTAACTAATACATCAAAAATTAATATACGCCAAATCATACCATCTGGAACACTCTGGTAATCATCATCACAGTCTGAGTCAAATAATCCAACTGAATCAAACCATGCCTCCTCAACAATTCCATCTGCCATACAAATTAAACATGAACCAATGCTTAGTTTGCAATTAGATTTCAAAACCTGCTTTACGGAAGAAAATATTAGTTTAAACATTCTACCATAGCACAAACACCGATGCTTACATTATTTGGGTTGAGTTATGAACGAGCACTGATTCAGTATGCTTCAGTTTTAACTTCAATTTTAACTATATGATCTATTCCCACCACAACCTCCCAGACAGTTATTCGTATATAATCAGAACTTAAAAATTACAATCAAACACAATTGCCACAAACTTCTAAGCTTAAGAGGCAAATTTTAGCCAATTTCTAAAATCTGTCTACTCGAGTGATTCAAGGTTTGTTAGAACTTCCATTTAGATCCATGTTGAATGCCAATCCTACTATTTCACTCACTCAAGCTCAATTGCTTCAGAATATGTGAAAACATAAAACTAAACACTGACTAAACCGTTATACCTGTTAAAACAATCAACAGTTATCTCAGCTTTTCCACATGGCATAACCACTCTAACACATGCTCACATTACAACGTTTCCTATAACAATAGAATAAAAGCAAATAGCAAAAATGCAGCTTTAAAACATAACACAATCCAGAAGAAGATAAAAACAAAACCAAATCAGAGAAATGCTTAATAAAAAAAATATGAACCTTGGGAAATGGGGTTGTCAAAGCCAGGCGCAGTCTCTGGCTCTGGCTCAGGCATATTATCAACCTTGTTGAATGAGCCATTGGACAACTGAGAAAACACTTTTTTTCTGAGTTCATCTTGTTTCTTCATAGTCTTCTTCTTGCAAAAACTCAACCTCCCTCCTGCACACGTATCAGTCTTTGACATACAAGTCCCCATAGCATAAATATCTCTGCCTCAGGTCACTATCACACCACCATTCCAACACCTATGTCACGTAGAAAAAGTGACAGTGACAACAACATGCGGAGGTTAATCAAACAAATACAACAACGTTGAAACGAGGAAAATTATTTGGAAGACACATACCTTCACACAACCTCTAATTTTACTTCTTTAAGATTGCAGAAAGAAGTTATACACTTTTCTCGCTTCTTATAATTAATGCAATCGTCCTATTTCTCACGTAAAGTATTAATATTAAATATATTAGTTATTATAATTTATGACAGAATAACTTGTTAGCTAAAATCATTTTCGTAAAATACAACAGTATAATTATAATTTCATAGAATAAAATTATAATGAACTTTCTTACTTTATGCTTATTCAATCATAAATTACCATATTACTTTGGTAGTTTTATGATGATATATTAATTATTAATTATTACAACTAAAACCATTGTAAAAAAATATAAGAGTATTGTTATAAATTGACTGAGTAAAAATTATAATGGACTTTCCTATTATAGGCTTATTCAATATAAATTCCCATATATACTTCATTAATTTTTATATTAATATCTTAAAAATTATCACATGATTTTTAATTGATTATATTTTTTATAATAATTATTTTAAAAACCATACTGTTTACAAATTATTATATTTAATAAATATTTTAACTTTTATGACAATCATTTTAAAAATATATCAATACTAATTTTTAATTGAATTTTATAATCAAGGTATGATTTTTTTTAGTTGATATGATATAGTAAAAACTTGTAATAACCATGCATGTATATTGAATTAAAAAAATAAATATAATTATCCAGGCCTACTACATTAACTAATAATGGCTATTAAATTAGATACTCTATATTATTTTTTAATATTCATTATCATATTAATTTTTGTTTTTAATGTAATTTTAAGTGACTATACATTTTTTTAGTTTTTCTTATTTCAATGTATATTTATGTATCATTATATTTTTTTTCTCCATTTCTCTGTTTAGTAACTAATTTTCCTCTTTTCATATTATTAAAATTAAGAATATAATTGAAAAATAATTATTTTATTTTAAAATTTAAAACATAACTTCCAAAGGAACATTTTTTCGTAAAAAAATGGACAATTAAAGAGAAACTGAGAAACTAATAGTTATATGTTTGTAGTAATTTGAGTAAAAAAAGCTTCCTTCAAGAAATTGCTTCTTGAAGAGAAACACTTCCTTGGATTATTTTTATAAGTCTTGTTCTAAAAATGTTTGTTATTGGTGTAAGGTATTTTATAATTTCTATACCATTTTACTTATGTTTTTATTTGTTTATCATTATTAAAAAAATATGAGCATGTGTATTGTGTATTAATAAATATTTAGATAACAAAAATCCATTTGATACATCAATAATACTTTTAAACATTTAATTAAATAAATATACGTGCTATTATACTAAATTAAAATTGTCTTATACTTAAGTATATCATTACCCAACTCATTAGGAGGATCATATTAACCAGAGGATTTGAGATAATTTACACAAAATTATAAGTTTAAACCTTATTATTCCCCTCTAATTTTATGTATATAAATAGTTAATTAACAATAAATAAAAAGTTTGATATCATTTTGTTGAATTAGAGAAGAATCCAAAAATAAAAATGATAAAAGGAAAAGTCATAGAAACAGCATTCGTTGAAAGTTGCCAAACTTGAAGGAATAAAATTGGTGGCACAGGTTGAGTGGGGAGGGTCCACGTAGGTTAGGTAGATGCCACGTGGAAGTAAGTTATTGGCCTAACATGTGAACAACTGGCGCAGAAATTTGTGGACCAGGTTTCTGCTGGGTGTGGTTGTTGTGCGTTTGCCGTTTATCCGACGTCGTTTCACACTTTAATTATCATAATTAAATATCAATTTAATGTGGTTATAACTACATGAACAAAAGATAACATTATAATTAAATGAAAAAGATATTGTAATATTTTAAAATGAATTAATTATTATAATTAAATTTCAAAAATAATATTATTGAACACAATAAATAAAATTTTCATGTGAATAAAAGTTATAACTTTTTTTGTGTATATCACTTTGACAATTATTTTCCTTCAACGGTCAAAATATATGATGTTTAGATTGAAAAATATTTCTTTTATTTTAAACACTCAAGATTTTATATAAGATTCAAGTTCTTAACTTACAATTCTCACTATGTTCCATTCATTTGTTATAATTAAAGTTTTTTTTATTATTGGATTAAATTCTTAAATTTATAAGATTTGTTAAGACCTTGAAGACATATCACAATTTGTTTTGATGAGTTTTTTTATATTAAAATAGTAAAGTAAGTTGCATTACAGTTTTTTTTTAAATTTTACACCTATTTTGACTTTATATTGCATGTAATAACTCCTCTTAAATGTTTGAAATATATTATATGGTGTAGTAGTAATAAATAATAGAGATAATTTAGAGAAGAAGAAAAAAATTTGTTTGGAATAAGTTTATAGAATGATTTGTTTGGACATGTACACTCATCCCATATTTTTTTTTAAATATTAAAAATATTTTTTATTCTATTTATATTTTTCATTTTGGAATTTATGATTGAGAAAAAATTTGAATTATAAAATTTGTAAGGTATTTTTAGATTGAGAGTATATTTGAGATTCTATAATTTATTTAAAAGGAACATTATGAATTATGGAATCTAAAAGATATTTTTGGATTATAAAATTTAAAAAGTATATTAGATGCAAGAATACCTTTTGATTAAAGAAAAAATATATTCTATATTGTAAAATCTAAAAAGTATTTATAGATCTAAAAATATCTCTAAAATCTTACAATATGAGAAGTGTAAATAAAAAAAATACATTTCCATATTATAAAATTCAAAATATTCTTTTTTAAAGACAAAATGACTAATATTTGAAGGTTTAACTTTTTATTGAAAGAGGTGTCATAACTATATTTTACTGTTTCAAAATATGATTGTATATGTTGAAGACAAGAAGGTTTACAAAGAATGAAAAAATGAGAATTTTTTCTTTTATTATTTGGCATTGTTTGCAAAAAGAACAAAACGGAAAAAATAATTAAGAATTTGTTTATTTAAATTTAAAATAAGTGTTTTATAAATAAAAAAAATAAAAAATTACACGTTTAGCAAGTAGGATTTGCTTCTTAAAAATGTAAAACTACTTACTTTTTAAATTTTTATTTTTATTTTTCTTTCTTTCTTTTTTCTTCTTTCTTGATACAATAAGAATCTCATTTTCTATTTTATTTTTTCCCTTTCTTTTTTTTATACATTCTTTCTTTTCATTTTTTTTTTCGAACCGGACATGTCATAAAAGAAAATATTTATTAGTTTAAACTTAAATGAACAAGTTGAATGTACATATCACATTATCATTAGTATAATTAAATAAACTTACTTTATATATATGATATTAGTTTTCAAAATATAAAATTCATGTTGAAATATTTTTTTCCCATACGTATAATATAACAAACCACATTGATATAAAACTTATATAGAATTATATACATCAATAATAAAAAAATCTAATATGAATGCGAAGAATGTTTTATATCAATATTTCTATTTACTTAAATATTAATACATAATTAAAAAATTAAAAAATTAAAAAAAGGAAAAGAATAAGTTAAATATTTTAAATATTTCATACCAATTAATTAATAATAATTAAACACATGTATTATTTATTAAAGACAAAAAAATATTAATTAAATACTTAAATAGTAAATAACTGGTAAGATATTCTATTAAGCTTTAAACTCAAAGATTAATGCATGGTGTATCTATTCGGTCTATTCTATAATCATATGCTTACAACTATCAACTTTCGTTTAACACAATGACTCTTACGAATCTGTTAAGTTCAGAATGATTTTCAATCCCAACTAGATGATAAAAATATTTATTATTTATTATTACTTAATATCTTCATCCATATGACTTTGAATATTGGTAAAACCTAAATATTGGTAAAACCTAAATATTTCACTGAAACCATAAAATTAATACTTACATAATATATTATCAATAGAAGTATCCCCTTCTTAAATACTAATTTTTCAAATCATACTATCAACAACTCATCTTAATCATTCATATTTCAGTATATAATTACACTTTAAAACATAATAAATCAATGAAACAATATATAAAAGTGTTAAAAAAGTTTAAATAAGATATCCTTCAAAGATCATTTACAAAAATGCAATTTAATTATTGGTTTATGAGAAATATTGTTTGGGTGAGGTATCATCATTTGAGCTATATTATTCAAATGATTGGTCACCACTTGAGCAATGTGACTCATCACTTAAGTGACTCTTAGATTCTTAAGCAACATTATTCTAAGGGGGAGATAATCGGTATGAATTCCTCATTTAAACTATAAATCATTGTTTGAGATTTTTTTATTTATTTCTCGAGTGATATTACATGCTTAAGTGAGAGAGTATTAAAATAAAACTCAATTCTTGTCATTTTTATACATACATTAATACAACAAAAATAGTTCCACAAAGATTAATCAAAACATAGAAAGAAGAAGAGATGTGAGAATGAAAGTATGCTTTTACACGAAAGAGGAAAGGAAAGAGAAAAGAAAATGAGAAGTAGGGTATAAAAAAGAAAGTGGAAAGTAGTGTGAGTACGTGGATACATGAATTTATGTGTAGTGCAGATATTCAGATTCAACAGGGACCAAGTAAAAATGAATTTAAAATTGCTTTTTAAATCAATCTAAAAACTATTCTCTATGAAATTACGAAATGTCCGGAATAATTTAATAAAATGAAAGGTTGTTATATGAGTAAAATAATAAAAAAATAAGTGGTTATAAAAAGAATTTTTCTTTATATATAGATATAGATTATTATATAAACATATTACTCTGTCAGACTTAATATACTTTTAGTAAAATATACAATCTAGCATTTTTAGTAAAAAAAAGTTTTTTTAAAGTTTAAATTAACCTTTTTTCAATAAACAGATCAAACAAATTTGACTAACCAAATGACGAAATATTTAACCTATTTTCATCCCTTGTCATATGACATTTTAAAGAAGTTTTTAGAAACTTTAGATAAAAAAAAAAAAATCATCAAAAGTATTATCTTATACTAAATTAATTAAATTTTAAGAAAATTAGATCTAACCAACTAAATTCTATTCTCAATTCAAACACAACCTATATCTTAAATCCTACACATTTCACTTTCTTCATTCTTCTCTTTTTTTTTTTTCTCTCGGCACACCTAAGCACCCCTTACATTCCATTTTCTTTTATTCAAGGCTTTTTGGTGGTTTCTTACATAGTTTGTGAGTGATTGAGAGACTCTTTGTGGTACGATGATACTAATTGAAGATTTGTGTTGGTTATATGGTGGAAAATGTTGTTTTTTTTTTTTTTTGTATTTCACTGTTTTTTTTTATTGGTTTGTCACTTATTTGAACATTGTCTTGTTTTTTCGTTTTTAAACATATTTCGAATTACATAATTTGTAGTTATTTTTGGATTTGGAAGTGTTTTTTGAATTCTAGAATACAGAACCAAATTTTTAGAAAAATACATTATGGACTATATAATCTGGAAGTTACTCCCAGATCCATAAAAGACTTACGAATTACGTAATTCATAATGTATTTTTTTTTAAAAGTATCTTCCAAATTGCATAATTTAAAAGCCTTTTCTAAAATTCAGATATAGTTTTCGAATTATGTAATCCATAATGTGTTTTTTAGAATGTTTATCTAGATTCAATAACAAGTTCTAGATGTATACACACATTTCAAATCATTCTAAATTGTGTAATCCGATAAATCTTCGAATTACACAATTCAGAATATAAACAAAACTACAAACAAAACCTGTATAGAAACGAATCCCACCGTAGACACGCACCTTCTACTACTACAACCCCCACAAACAATCACGAATTACCTTGCAACTTAACAGAGCAACGAACACCGTAGCCTTCACCAATCTCTTCACACACCAACACCACACACCTCTACAACCAAAACTTCATACAATTTAACTTTTTTTTTACAGAAGAGTATTTATGGAATTATAAATCTTATAGGGCTGCCACTAGAGGGTATGGAGTGGAGGAAGAAGCAACCTAACGTCAAGCATTTTTCCTAAAATAACTACCCAACCATCATCCACATTGGGCCTTACCTTTACCCGACCCAATTTTAAACCTTTTGGGCCAAATTACACTTCACTAAACAGATTGTTTCTTCTTGTACCTCTATATGTTCTTCTGCCACCCCATACAAAACATGAAAATACATTTTTATCCTTCTTGTGTCACCCCCATATTCTGGATTACATAATCTGGAAGTTAATATTGAATTCGGAAATAGCTTAGGATTATGTAATCCAAAATATATAAAAAATGGTATTTCAGATTATATAATCCAGAAGTTTGGATTTGAGAGTAGCTTCTGGATTATAAAATACGAACACACATTTGAAAAAAAACTTCCGAATTACATAATCCGGAAGCTAATCTCATATTGAAAAAGACTTTCGGATTATGTAATCCAAAAACTAATCATGCATCTGAAAAAATGTTTCCAAATTACATAATCCGAAAGCTAATTACAAATTTGAAAAAAGACTTATAAATTATATAATCCAAAATATTATAGAGATATTTTTGGAATATTAAAAATTTATGGAAGTGGGAGAAGAATATATAAAGGGGCAAATTCTCCCTGCACCCGATGCATTTTGACTGGCACCCAATCAGATTTATGAAAAGACCATATTACCCTTAATGAAATGAAGAAACACATAAATTGTGATCTGCACCCAATGTAAGCACCCAACAAATAGGGTTTTTCTTCTTCCTTTGTGCCTTTGAGCGTGAAGCACCAGCCATCTTCAGCCACCATGAAGTTGCAGGGAGACACCATCGCAGTGTTCGTTTGGTTCGTTGTGAGTGAGCTTCATTTTCGAAAAATTCAAGGTACCCTTCATCGTTGTATCTGTTTCGTAAAATAGTGGCTTCCGGATAATTTTATCCATAGATGAATAGTCAATTCTGGATATTTATATCCGAACTTCAGCAGGTGCTTCTGGATAATTTTATCCGCAGAACAATATATAATTCTGGATATTTATATCCGAACCTATGCATGTGCTTCCGGATTTTTTTTTCCACAGAAGAATATTGGCTTCCTGATATTTTTGTCCGCACCTTAGCAGTGACTTGCGGATATTTTTGTCCGTAGTGCAAAAATTATGTTCCAGAAATTTTTGTCCGTATATGGATAATGGCTTACGGATATTTTTATCCGTAAGATACATTTTACTCATGCGGATATTTTTATCCGGAATGTTGATATTGTTCTGCGGATAATAATATCCGTATTAGTGTGAAATTTTCCACAACTGTTTTAGACTATATGTGTTATAATTTTTTTATATATGTTGGATTGAATGTTACTTTTATGAAATGTAAGATGGTGCAGACTAGAGGTGGAGGAAGTTCTAATTTGGATCGTGTGCGTCCAACTGCATCAGTTAGAAGAAAACGGGGTGGGTCTAGTACTTCAATTCCAAATGAAGAGTTTGAAGATTATATTGAACAAGAAGAAGTTGAAGTTGATGATGAAGGCTATCCAGGAGGGCCATTGGATAAGTCCT
>Ga0123342_1002991_pt1 | contig 27644 bp, 21 predicted proteins | sample Turbeawhitnodule_FD_89960 | JGI IMG/M metagenome (GOLD analysis project Ga0123342, IMG submission 89960) | Root nodule microbial communities of legume samples collected from Mexico - Turtle bean Mexico white nodule | ecosystem: Host-associated > Plants > Roots > Nodule | place: Mexico: Nepantla... | reverse complement strand
TCCTTAAACCTTTGTTGCTGTTGTACGATCCCCAGTTTTAGATACTATGTTATGTGTCCAGAGAAACTAGATAAGCAATATATTCATGGAATCCAGAGAAGATGATCATGGAAGCTAGAGAACTAGCCTATCAAACTACTCATTCACAACTGGTCATCCAGCTAAATTACTAACTTAAGCTAGAGAACCAGTCGTTGGGTGCATAACTTTCTATAATAAAAATATTTATTATAGAACAAAGTTTCTTAAATGTATTAAAATGATAGTTTTTTCATTGCATATGTTTCGATAAAACATAACTAGTAAGCAGTGCAAATGGAAGGCATTTCAACAAAGCCTAAACCTAAGAAGAAGAATAATGAAATCACTAAGATAACCAAGCTAACTAATTAATGCCCATCTTCCGGTGCTTAAACACTTTTTATTCATCAATTTAATAATTTATTCATTACTTTTGTTTTTTAGTTTTTAACTTATCAATTCATTGATGTTTTTTTCTTTTTAATGCTATTGCAAAAAAAAAACAAATTAAAAAATATTAATATTTAATATTTAAAATCCAAACTTTTATTTAAAAGTGGAGTTCAATAGCTGCCAAAAATAGTGCATACAAAAAAAGAATTATGTGTCCACATATCCAAGGTTAATTTCATTGTCACTTTACCAAAGTCAAGCCCTCGCTTTATTCTAATTTTATTGTTCCACTATCTAAGGCTAAGCCCACGCTTTATTTTTAATTTTATTGTTCCCTTATCCAAGGCTAAGCCCACGCTAATTTTATTGTCCTCCTAGCTAAGCCTAAGCCCTCACTTTCTGTCCAAGGCTATGCCCCCGCTTAAGTTAACATTTGTAATTTTTTGTGCTGGCAACTTGTAGGCAAAAGCCCACGCAAGCCGCCACGCACCGACACTTTTTTTTTGTGACAAGGATATTAGCTTCAAAGTTGTGTGAAGGTAAAACCAACGTTAATTGTATCTTTGCGTGGACTTTTTGTGATTAGTGTCCGTCTTTGACCCTTTCTAATAAAAGTTTTTTTTTAGTGGAAATTTTGAGATTTTATGAGTGATTGAATTTTTTAAATTAGAATTTAAAATTATTTATGTTCTTAAAATAATGTCTTTTCTCTTTTTTATTATCTCTTTAACTTGATTTTGATTGGATTTTCATCAACTTACAAAGTCCGAATTATTGTTGACTTATTGAAGTTTGAGTTTCATAATCTCAAAATTATTTTTTTATAATTTCTTTCGTACTAAAGTGAATTATTTTTATTTTTTGAGTTTTTTCAAGTAGCATTCATCAATTTATGTAATTTATTAGGTTTTTTTATTGATTTTGACAGGAATTTTTTTTTTAAAATATATTAATTGAAAAGTCAACATTATCCTTATCGTCGCAAAAAGTAATTCTAACATCTTAGTAAACTTTGATTAAAAGAATAATATGATTGAAAAATCATCAATATTAATATTTTTAAATTATTATTTATTGGTTAATATTTAAATAATGTTTTACATAGTGAAATTTTATGCAAATAAAAGGTTAATGAAAGTATCACTTGTTAAGATTTGAGTCCTAGATGAGAATTTAACCCACAAAACTAATTTATCAAGGGAGAGAATATGAAGAATTGATTAATTAGCACATAGCTCATTCCAATTTTAAGCTCACATCAAATTCACTACAACAAAATTATGAAATACAAATTAATTTTAGTGACAAAAATAATTAGTTGTTACAATGATTAAATTAGAGATATTTTAGAAATTAAAAAAAAATTAGTTTTTATTATTGTTAAATGGTTTCTAATTAGCTAAAAAAATTTACTATCAAATTTAGAATATAACAACTAATTATTTTTTTTCTGATTTTCTAGTAGTAGTGATAGCTTATTATTTATTGATAAAAAAATAGAATTTCTAATCCTAATTAAGGGATGTGGAAAGTTTAATTTGTGAGAAGGTTTTCAATGGCTCAAGTACTCTTGAGAAATTGCAGTGTATCTGCTAAGACTTGTATATAATTTTCTCGAATCTGCCAAGTTTTTGTGGCTATACATTCTGACTAGCAAATATTCTCTATAAAAATAGTTGAACAGTTGAACAATGAGAGGGAGATCCCCTTTCTCTTTGTTTTTTTCTCAGCTCACAGATATCAGACTTAAGATTTAGAAAATGTTGATGCAGCATATAGAATTAGCAACAACAAAATAAACACTTCAGATTCTTCAGTGCATTTTAAGTGGCCTTCTCATATTCTGTGATACTGTTCAAGGGTTAGCAAAATTACATTAACAGAACAAGAACTTCCATAGAACATTAACATTTTGTGGTAATTCTCAAAGTACTCAAATAAAAAAAAATTCTTGATACAACCTCAATTAAGTATTTCTCAGCAGCCAGTAACCAATGTATTCAACATGCCTGCTGAAAAGGGATCAATACATGAAACAGTAAAATCTGACAAGCTAGACAATGTTCATTTATATCTTGCTTATCTATTTAGACAATGTGTGAACAACAAGTAGCTTGAACTCTAACAAAATTTGCAGAAAAATGAAGTCAGTTGTCACTGATCCAGTTCTTATCTTCACTTCCTCAATGTTCCTTTTCTTTCAAACATGCCTAACCAAAGAAAAAAGTTAGGCAACTATTTCATAAATTTGTTTCTTAATGCATAAAATGATGTCAGGCATTGACTGTAATCAAACAAAAGAACAGAGAAATGTTAGTGGAAAAATTATCAATATATATGTAAATCATCTCCTCTTGAAGAGTATAGTTTAAGCGTGGATTTACCAACCACTCACTTCAGAAGAATATAGACCACTGTCTCTTCAAAATAAAGATAATTTATTCAAGCTGACTATAAAACCATGTCAACAAGACAAACAAAGACATTATAACACACCCAATAATTTGTTCAAGGAAGAAGGGAAATATAAAATGAATTATAATTAAAATTTGTAGAAGAGTATTTAGTCACCTGATAGTTAAGCATGGAATAGAGGATATAATCACGTATAACTTTCAAAAATTGATGACTTCAACTTTGGTGAGTTGAGAGTTCTGAAGTAAGTACTTCATCAACACTTCATTTTGCTGAATGTTTTCCCCCTTCAATTTCTTCAATCTAACAAAGCGAGGAGGTAGAATTCTTGGATGCTGAAACCTAGAGTGTTGTTGCACACCCTACACAATCAGACTAAACTCAGCACATATTTGAATGGATACCATACCATGCAATGTAATTAAAATGATTATGAAGAAAACACAGAAGAGTAACTCACACGCAGTATTGCTTCAATGACAGCCTTAGAGAGTGTCAATATCTTTACATAAGATAACATTCTCAGCAACCTTAGAACGGTTGCGTGAAAAATAGTACTGATCTCAATGTTGACTTCTTCAAGAAGTGTAAGATCACTCAGGGAGGAGAGGTCATGACAGCCTATGTAACTTCTGATAGCGAAATGGGTGAGATTGGGAGTAGAAAGCACAATCTTGTACTGCTGTTCATCGTATCTTTTCATGGTGAAACGAGAGAGGTTGGAATTTGATATGCTGAGGACTTTGGTATGGTCGCTCAAAGAACACCCCACAAGGACCAAACTGTTCAAGGAGAAACAGTTTGAAAAGGGTTCCGCGCACACATCATTGGGCCTTGCGGAGAAAGAGACATTGGTGAGATTCAAGGTTTTGAGCGCTGGTAGATGTAGAGATTGTGGAAGGTTCAAGATATTACGGGGACAAAGGATTGAAAGAGTGAGAGATGTGAGGGAGGGAGAAGAAAAGATGAAAGGTATGGAGTAATAGAACATGTCTCTGGATTCTTGATCGAGATAGATTCTCAACTGTGTCACACATTGCAGATAAGGAGTGACAGTGTCGAGAAGCTGGTGTGCTATGATGCCGCATGCTTCGAAATCAAGACAATGCAGAGGAATGGAAGTGTCTCTGTGGGAGAAAACGTGGGAGACAAATTTGTTGTAGTTGGTGATGTTTTTGAAGCTGCGGCGTCTGAAACAAAGATTGGTGAGACATTTCCAAAGGTTGTTCCATCGTTTGGATAAGAGAGAGATTCGAACTGCGGTATTTGTGTTTATGAATTGGATAATGTGGAGAAGAACATCGTCATGCAACTCACTGAGCCTGTCTCTTCCATCTTCTCCCTCTCTTCCACTTTTCTTGGTTTCTTTTCCTTCTTCCATGGATGAAAGGAAATACCTAATTAACGTATGCGAGGTTATTTGTAGACTCGGTCTACTCTCCAAGATTTGAGGAAACTGAAAGTGGTTTTTTCAGTTTAAATTTTCACTTTTTTAATAATAATAATAAAAAGATAAGAGTTAACTGAGAATACTAAGGTAACATGAAAGACGTTTTTTCTGTTTAGAATCTCACTTACAAAACCGGATTAATTTTTGGAAAATATTTCTTTCACACCATAAAAAATATACTTTGACACCACTTTATAATAATATTTAAAATTGAAAGATAAATGAAATACAATTAAAATATTATTTTATTAGTTTGTGATGTGAATGTTTTCTGCAAAACTGTTTAATTTTTTATGTGGAAACGGAGAAACTAGTCCAACCAGTTAAAGAGCCTATGAAAATTGGTAAGAAACCGGTGTAGTGAACGGTTTGAAACAATTGTTTAAAAATATTTTTTTTCTTTTAAGTTTTTAAAAATAAAAAATATATTTATTAATATTTAAATATTTAATATAAATTTTATAGAAAGTATTTTTTAAATGTAAAAAATATAATTGAGTCATTTATGTGTTATCATTAAAAAAATTGGTACAATTATAATTATTTTTCTTGAGAATATTGACCGGTATACTCACTATTTAGGTGATACTGAATAAATATCTAATAGTTCCAAATTCGACCTATAAATATCTTAGTCCAAAATATTATCTTGAACTATCTATATATTCACCTACTTGCTAAATATTTGGTACATGTGCCTTTATTAGAGAGTGCAACCAATTAAGGTTTTAATGTAATGTAACGAATTAACATAGTTTCAACTCAATGTAACAAAAAATTTATGACTTTTTAACCCAATATATTTTTTGACAATTTTAAGAATCACATAATATAACTCAATAAATAAAAATAATAATTACTTTTATTTTTTTTATTATCAGTTTATATATTTCTTTGCATTAAAAATATAAACTAACAAATAGAACAATTGAATAATGATAAATTAAATGACATGAATATAAGTAAATAAACTATAACTAAAGATAAATTAAACTACATAAATATCAATAAATAAATAGAAATAACACTTAAATAAAGATTAAATGACATAATTATAAATAAATAAACAACATCAATACTAGAAATTAATTGATATAATTATAAATAAGTGTGTAACTGAATATAAATTAAATGACATAAATAAAAATAAATAAATAAAAATGAATAAGATAAATTAAATTATATAATATAAATAAATAAGATGAAAATAAATTAAATTACATAAATATAAATAAATAAATAAACAACACCATACAAAAGATAAATTAAATTAAATTATATATATATAAATAAATAATAAGTTTATTAAGATATGTCACTTTCCTATGTTGATTGGAGTGACCAACTAAAATTAAAACTAGAAGTGCTTTTAGAAGGTTTAAATTTATTTACATTCTCTTACCCATATTCCTTCCTCTCTCTTTATCTCCCTCTAAGTTTATTAAGATTATTATAAAAAGAATTTCACATTACGGTCTCTTACCCTTAATCGGAGTGACCTATTAGAATACAAGTTTTTTTTAGAAATATTAAAATTTCTTACATTCTCTTGCTTCATATTTCCTCTCTCTTCCTCATTCTCCCTCTCTATCTTTCTCACTTGTTAATTTCGTAGCGTTTAAACATTTTCTAATCAACAGTTGTATCGATTGGACATGTTCGGGATCCGACCAAACATTTAAGCACATTCCTCGGACTCGGTTGATCAAAGGGGATAAGATGTTTGGTTGGTCCATAACGATAACCGGCCCAATAAACGTAGAAAAAAAGGTCAATTCTGTAACGTATGAAGAAGTTAGTCCAAAACTAATTGGCATAATATATTAAATAAATATGTAACAGAATCCGTTAGGCGTATAAAGATAAAAAATAGTTAGAGATAAAGCTCTACTAACATCCCCAAATTAAAGGGTAAATATTAACAAAATGTCTTTATGATTGTTAACTCCGAAAGGGATGATCTACGAGTGCTATAAAAGGGCCTCAAAACCCTGATCAAAGGTAAGTGCAAATTTATTCACTACACTCATAGCTCATAATATATGCTCTCACTGACTTGATCGTTAGAGTCTTATCTACAGGTGGAGCTCCCTTAATTGAGAATTCAAAGCATCCAAAGGTAGCATCAGAAAAAAGGTCTGATATTCACTTACCAGACCCGAACCAAGTCAGCCGACGAGAACATTTGGCGCATACTGGACAAGTAAAACTGATCCCATCGCATACAAAATTCTCAATGCAGCTACACGTCATGAGAAACACAATGCAAGGAGTTCAGGTGCCCAACAGAGATGAACCCCCCATGTTGCGACAGATCATGGAAAGGATGAGGGCTTTCCAGCAAGCTAACGAGGATTACTGTCAAGAACAAGATCATTTTCGGGAGGAGGCCTGAACCGAGCAAGAGCGTCTGCGAGAAGAAGCCCGCACCGACCATGACCGTCTCCAAGAAGAGGCACGTGCTGAGCAGGCACAACTAAGGGAAGCGACTCGAGTTGAACAAGAGCGCTTACGGGAGGAAGCTCAAGCTCATCAAGAGCACCTCATGGGAGAAATAGAAGTTTCTCGGAAGATAATGGAGAAGATCGCTCAGATTAATGAAGAATTACAGAAAACTAATGACGAGCTGCAGAGGTCCATGCACAGTCAACAACAGTGTATCGTTCTAAGTCCTCGAGGGACGACCCATAGTATTTTTCTTAGCAAATCATGGAGGAACCTCCTTTTTTTCTCACCCCTTTTTTTGTCCAGGTATCTTGACGACGAGGCAGAGAAAAGAAAGAAAGAAAACCTTGTAGACACAACAAACCATGAAGCGCCTATCTTGGGCGATTTCAACACAATTGCGGGGGGATTTTCCAGGGGAGGGACTTCTGCTTCTAGCCGAAAAAGTTATGCTCGAGCAGTAATGACCCTAGAGAAAGTAAAGCCCGATCCACGTTTGATCCCCTACATCTGTTTTACGACATCAGACTGTGAGGACATTTTCCCTCAGGAGGACGATACCATAGTCATCTCGATTATTACTATGGGTCGAAATGTGCACAAAGTTCTTGTGGATCAGGGTAGTTCAACTGATGTAATGTTTTGGGAGACATATTTGGGGCTGCAGATACCCCTAGCTCAGCTAAGACCCTACGATGGTTGCTTGGTAGGTTTCACGGGAGATCAAGTGAAAGTTTGGGAGTACGTCGAGCTTCGAACCACCTTCTCGAATGAAAATGCGGCCACAACTATCACTATAAAATATATAGTAGTTAATACACCCTCTGCTTACAATTTACTTTTGGGACGACCATCTTTAAACAGACTAGGAGAGGTACCCTCATCATACCATATGAAAGTAAAGTTGCCTTCGCCAGAAGAGAAGGTCATCACCTTAAGGGTGGACCAAAAGGTAGTCTGCAAGTGCTACGGGAGTAGTTTAAGAAGTAGAAGAGACACGTATATGATAGACCCACCACGAGGACCTCGACATAGAAATAGACCCCATCCCTCATGACGAGAGGAGACCTGGGCCGGCAGGGGAGTTTCGGGAGGTAGAAATCAATGGAAAGAAGTTCAAACTCGGAGCTTCATTACATAAAGAGCTAGAGGAAAAAATCGCAGAAGTCATTTCCAAAAACCTGAATGCTTTTACGTGGTCGTCAACCGATAAGCCCAAAATTAATCCCGATTTTCTATTTCACCATCTTACCACAGATGACAAGGTCAAGCCTGTTATCCAGAGAAGGAGAAAACTTAGTTTAGAAAAGTGTCTCGCCATCCGAGAAGAGAGTCAAAAGCTTTTCATGGCTGGTCACATAAGGGAAATCTAGTACCCTAAGTGGTTGACAAATGTCGTCATGGTCAAAAAAGCGAACGAGAAGTGGAGAATGTGCGTCGATTTCACCGACCTCAATAAGGCCTGTCCAATGACCCTTACCCTTTGTTGAACATAGACTCATTGGTAGATAACGCCTCAAGGTGTCGCCTACTAAGTTTCTTGGACGTTTTTTTAGAATACAACCAAATCTGGATGCATCAAAAAGACAAGTGTAAAACAACTTTCATGACCGAAACAACTACTTACTATTATAAGGTCATTTCGTTCAAGTTAAATAGTGCATGGGCAACCTATCAAAGACTCATAGACCGGATCCTATCACCAATGCTTGGACGGAATGTACAAGCGTATGTGGATGGTGGTCACATTGGTGAAGGCAAGCGAACATGTGTCAGACTTGGAGGATTTGTTTGCCACTATAGGGGCACATAATTTAAAGCTTAATCCCGAAAAAAGTGTTTTCGGAGTACAAGCATGGAAGTTCCTCGGTTTCCTATTAACTGAAAGAGGAGTTGAAGCAAACCCTGACAAATGAGCAGCCATCTTGGAGATGAGAAGCTCGACCAATGTAAAGGAAGTGCAGAGGCTGACAAGGCGCATAGCTTCCTTCTCTCGTTTCCTATCTGCCAGTGGCGATAAAGGTTATCTGTATTTCCAGTGTCTCAAAAAGAATAATCGTTTCATCTGGACGGAAGAATGCGAGGAAGCTTTCACCAAGTTAAAAGAATATCAAGCTCGTTTTTTATCAAGCCTACCCCAATGCTTCCTCTACGCTTGTACCTCTCGGTTACTGACTGAGCTATCGGCTCGTTCATCTTACAAGAAGAAGGAAAGATTCAAAGGCCAGTATACTTTGTTAGTAAGGTCTTGCACGGGGCGAAAGTCAGATACCAAGCTATTGAAAAGGCGGCTTTCGCAGTAGCGGTCACAGCTCGGCGGCTGAGGCACTATTTCCAGAGTTTAATAGTGGTGGTGAGACAGACCTTCCTCTGCGGAAGGTCTTCCAAAAGTCTAATATGGCAGGAAGAATGGTACGTTGGGCTATAAAACTATCGAAGTTCAATATACACTACGAGCCACGTGGGTAGATCAAGGGACAAGTATTTGCAGATTTCTTAATCGAACTCACTCCCGAAGACCCCAAGTCCGATATCGACGACTCCCTCTGGATCCTCTCCGTCGATGGTTCCTCTAATTTAGAGGAGAACGGTGCTGAGATCATTTTGGAAGGGCTGAACGGTATCCTAATCAAGAAGTCTCTCAAGTTCACGTTTAAATCAAGTAACAACCAGACCGAGTACGAGGCCCTAATAGCTGGGATGTTATTGGAAAAAGAGCTAGGAACTCGCCACCTGTTAGCAAAGAGCGATTCACTACCATAACAAGACAAGTATCTGGGGAACACCGGGCCAAATATCCACACTTAGCCTCCTATCTCAGGTATGTAAGAATGTTGAAAGGGGTTTTTTTTCTACTTTTGACCTTATTCACGTTCCCAGAGAACATAATTTCATAGCATACTTGTTGTCCAAACTGACAAGCTCAGGAAAATGAGGGAGGCACTGATCTGTCATCCAAGAAATCTTGAAAACACCAAGTGGTAACTGTGCGGGAATTACCTTAGAGGAACAACCTCGAGGTTATGCAGGTCGCCTATGTAGAGATCTGGATGACACCATATACCCGGTACCTGGCAGACGATTTACTCCCCTCTGACCCAACAACGACCAAGATCATCAAGAAGAAGGCAAGTCGGTATACCATGGTGGATGTACACCTATTCTGATCTGGCTTCATACATCCACTTCTCACCTGTATAAGTGGCGATCAATGTGTTCGAGTGATGTCCGAACTTCATGAGGGCTTCTGCGGAAGCCACGTCGGCGGACGAGCTTTATCTTTGAAGACGATTAGAGCAGGATATTACTGGCCAACAATAAAAGAGGACTGCATGAAGTACGTGAAAAGGTGTGACCAATGCCAGAAACTTGGCGACTGGAGTCATTAACCTCCTAAGGAGCTACATTCAATCTCCCTCCCATGACCCTTCCATACCTGGAGAATTGACATTCTAGGACCTTTTTCACTGGTTGTTCGTTAAATAAAATGCCTGGTTGTCGCCATTGTGTACTTCACCAAGTGGATCGAGGCTGAACCAGTTTCTCAAATAGCTTCCCAAAAGATTTGACATTTCGTATGGAGAAATATTATATGCCGGTTTGGTATACCTCGACATTTAGTATCAGACAATGGGATTCAATTTGCTAGTCGCCAGCTTGGAGATTTGTGTCAGGAGCTAGGGATCAAGCAAATATTCACCTTTGTAAAACACCTAATGGTCAGGTTAAATCGGCCAATAGAATGTTGCTAAGAGGATTGAGGAGAAGACTTAAAAAGGCCAAGGGAGGATGGTCGGAGGTGGTCCCTAGGATATTGTGGTCCTATCACACCACTCCCCAATCCATAACGCGGGAAACACCTTTCAACTTAGTGTATGGGACAAATGCGATGATTCCAGTAGAAACATTAGAAGACTCGTCAAGATTATGAAAATTCACTTCTGACAGTTCTGATGAAGGAAGGAAATTAAATTTGGATTTACTTGAGGAAGTGTGCGAAGAAGCACGAGCAAACTCCAAAGCGCTAAAAAGAATAGTAGAACTGAAATACAAAAGGTGAATCACAAACAATTCAGAGTCTTAGACTTAGTGCTCCGAAAAGCTCACCCATATCAAATCGACAACAAATTGTCTCCAAAATGGACAGGCCCCTACCGAGTGGTTGAAGTGCTTGGCAACGAAGGCTACCGACTAAAACATTTAGTTAAAGTACTTTAAATTAATATGCTTTGCACATGAACAATTTACATTCTTTATGACAATACTCTTTTTCCCTGAAAAAGGTTTTTAATGAGGTCACCCGTTAATAAACATTTTGTCACCTAGTAAGAATATTTGTTCGACTTGGCCGAATCCTAAGATTGGACAAGCTCAGTAACCTCGTATTTCTGCATATAAACTTGCATGAATCCTATGGTCAAACAAACTTAGTAACCTCGTATTTCTACGTATCGACTTGGCCAAATCCTAAGGTCGGATAAGTTTAGTAACCTTGTATTTCTACATAACCACTTACTAATATTGTACTAACTCGATAAAGTGGGTTTACAGATCGTTCTAGCTGAGCCTTGGAAGTCAGACTCACCAGGCGACATCATTCATTCTTCTTGGGTTTTTGAGCAAATCCTATGGTCAAACCAACTAGGCAAGCTACCCACGTATCACATTGGCTAACAACGATAGACGGATCAAATCAGAGATACCAAACAACTCAGCAAGCCCTAGAGGGGTCATTCAATGACGACCTAACTTGTTAATCAAGGTTCATCCTCACTATCTTGGGCACTCCATCCAAATCCGGGTTAGGAACTCATAATTTTCTTAGTCGAACTATGCTAAATGCTTGGGCAAATCTACTTTGCGAGTTATCGCATGCATTTGTGAGGTAGTAGGTAAAGTTATCAGGGGCATAACTAGGAATAATCATCAACTTAAAATATCCAAAGGGATTAAGACCATTAAGGTAGTGTCCAGGTTAAAAATTAAACACACATACAAATATTAAACATTGTTCATGAAAATTAAACACACATACAAATATTAAACATGGTTCATGAAAGTTAAACATTGAAATGAGTAAACATAATTAAGATTCCCCCACGAGTTTCCCGTTGACCACCGTTTTGCATGGGCTTAGTAGGGAGAAGTCCACTGAAGGATAAATGATGGTTGCTTGTTACATAACGGCCTCGAAACCAAAGATATACGATTGGGTTGCATCATCTTTCATCGTGTTGATGGTCTTCGAAAGCTCGGCGAGTTCGGCCTCTTTGTGAGCCATCTCTTCTTCCTGACCTCCCATCTTTTTCTCCAAAGTGTTAAGCTTTTCAATCAAGTTGGTTTTTTCTACACTCAGCAAAAGTCCTTCCTGAGTCTTGCCAACTAATTTAGAATGTAAGCGGTCAACCTCGGCACAAAGGCGCTCGATTTCCCGTTGGAGCTTGATAATCTGCCGAGCTTTCCTGTTCTCGGCCTCTTTTCAATCCTCCACTTTAATACCAGCCAAGCACGCCATGGCAATTGCTTGACCAAAGAGGCTTTTGGATTCATGACGGAGTCGATGTTCCTCCTAGCTTTCTAGTCTTGCTTTATCCTCTACTAGTAGAAGGCACAAGTTCAAGTGGGTCAATATATCAAAGCTCGGGTCCCACAAACTTTTTCCTTTGGAGCTTTCCACTTATTCGCATTCTTGGACAGTTAACACCTCCTGTGATGAGAACCTGAGAGAGAGCGCACCCACTAGCCAAGCTTAGCCTTCCAAGAGGATGACTTAGAGCATGACTCAAGATACAGGGCTAGGTCAGGATCCACTTCTAGCCAATGCTTCAACATCTAGTCTTCCCTAGAGGATCACGAGGAGTAGAGTCCAGGCCATAGGGGCTGAGCATCAACTAGTGTCCTTATTTTTAATCTCAATAGAATAGGTTTCTTTTAGCATATTAGGGGGTGTGCTTATCATTTTAGCTTGTGCTTATCCTTTTAGGGTAGAAATTTGACCTAGCTTTTAGAAGATTGGGCCTAGGGTGCGGCCTTGACTTTGTTAACCTTAGAGGCCACCCCTCCCTTGTTTACAATCCTCCCCTTGCTCATCTTGTTTTCCAAGGCACCCATTCCTATAAATAGGGTGCCTTACTCCATATATTCTCATGCTAAATTTTGATATAGAAGGAAAACTCTGCACAATTTGTGTGAGACTTGTGTTCTATTAGCTTAGGTCTTATCTTGTGAGAGTGAGAGCTCTTCAAGTGGCAGCCCTCCTCACTTATCTTGGAGAATCCACACTCCAAGTGGCGTGTTCACTCTTGTCCATCACAAGCTTTCTTTCCTTCATCTCTTCTTCCATTTTCCATGACACCTTTGCTCATTGTGTTTATGTTCTTGCTTTTACTTTCATTTTTCAATTCGGTTCCCTTCGTCATAATTGTTTCCTTTTATGTTCTTTCAATTCCGCAACTCTACATCATCTTCACTATATATTGTGTTTTTTCCTTTTGCCTTTGGAAGTGAACTTTCACACTTACTTAACCACTTGGTTAAGTTCATGTCTAGTGGGGATCTTCCCTAGGTCTCACCTCACAATTTCTAAAATCCAAATCATAAACAAAGTGTCACCCTTAAAATGGACAAATCTAAAATCAACTCACATTATCCTGGTTTGGAGCTCGACCATCTAAGTGAGAGTGCTCGAAGGGAGGGTTAGTCTCTAATATTTTTCTTTTAAAAACGGGACCAGAGGCTGTACGTTCATCTTGCTCAGATTGTACTAAGATGGCACCAGTAGGAGCAGTCTCTTTCAGCTTCAAGGTATCTTTGGACGTATAGACTTGAGAGAACCCGGGAAGTACTCTTTTGTCAAAAGTGTTGGTGTGTCAAAGATGACCTTAGGATTTTCCAAGAACTCACAAATACACCCTTGGGGACAAATCTTCAAGGCGTTGTGCACTTTGGTAACGAGGATTGGGCGAGCAGTAGGGGGAAGCCATCAAGTAAAGATGGGTCTCCAACAGAGGCACCACATTTAATGAATCAGCCTTTGAAATTTTTATAAGAATATTGGAAGAGGGTAAACAAACCTCTTCTAGGAGCACCATTTAAGGAAGACCACAACTACCGACTAGATTGTTTTAACTAAATAAAATAAAAGAACACCTCCACAGTCAGTGAAATACCAAGCTGAAGGCACAAAATGATGAAAGTTTGGATAAATGCCCAGTTGTTTGGATGCAGTTGAGCATGAGCTACGTTTAGCTCGGTTGTCAGTTCTTTTTCAAAAATAGAAGGGGAAGACACAACAGAACTTTAGTAAAAAATGTGGCATAGAAAAAACAAAAGGGTTCATCAGGGTCCGAGGATTCATCGCAACATTATGGCTCACCCTCTCTACACGCTACAACTTTTACCAAGTTTTCATCTTTTTTGCTAAAGGACCCTGATTCCCTCAACTCCCCAATTCTCAAACAACTAGTATAAACAAAGGTTTCTCTCAAAAATTCTTTCTTCGCCCAAGGATAAACGAAGGCATAATCCATCTTAAAAATAACTAGAGCACAAGCAAACATACAAGTACGATAAATGTTTCAACATGGAAATTGTGTAAATCAAGAAAACACATTAAGAAGCAAGATATAAAGTTTTATTGATTAAACATGAAATAAAAATTGCACTCGATTCATGGTGGTTTGCGGAGACGCACGGTGGCACAAGGAGAAGTTTTCTTTCTTGTTTGAGTCTTAGTGGAAGAAGAACAATGGAGAAAAGAAGGGGCTCGTGAGGGGGTTAACGAAATGACATATGTTTGCGACCATTGATCATAGGCCATGTGTCGGTATCGTTAACGGCTATCAAAAAGCTGTCCCATCAAGTACGCTTCGAAAGCTGACTTAACGTCTTTTCAGACATTTAAAACCTCTTTGCCTCGTCCTGCTCGACTCGAGGCTGGGGGTTGTGTATTGGTCAGACGTGCTCGAGACCCGACCAAGCACGTAAGCACGCTCCTCGGGCTCAGTTGATCAAAGGGGTAATGTATTTGGTTGGCCTATAACGATAACAAGCCCAATAAACGTAGAGAAAAGGTCGACTCGGTAACGTATGAAGAAGTTAGTCCAAAACTAATTGGCAGAATATATTAAATAAATATGTAACAAAATTCGTTAGGCGTATAAAGATAAAAATAGTTAGAGATAAAGCTCTGCAAACATCTCCAAATTAAAGGATAAATATTAACAAAATGTCTTTATGGTTGTTAACTCCTAAATGAAGGACCTACAAGTGCTATAAAATGGCCCCAAGACCCTGATAAAGGTAAGTGCAAATCTATTCACTACACCCATAACTCATGATATATGTTCTCACTGACTTGATCATCAAAATCTTATCTACAGGTGGAACTCTCCTCATTGAGAATTTAAAGCATCAAAAGACAGAATAAGAAAGAAGGTCAGATATTCACCTACCAGACCGAAACCGAGTCAGCCGGTTAGAACAATAGTTAATAGTGTCTAACTTTTGTATAAATGTTGTTTTTGGATTTTTTTGTTGAAGAATTATTTGCAATTAATTTTTTTATAACTATAAATTCTAAAGTATCGATTATTGTGTGTATTTTAGCTATATAAGCTTATTTTATATATGGTGAACTAATATTTGTCTAAATTACGATGCATCAGAGAATAAAAACCAATTAAATATTTTTTAAAATAGAATTATTGTGTAGCAATATTTTAATTAACTTGGACTACAATTTCCTAATTACAGTAAAAGTAGAATTACTTATGTTTATTTGAATTTTACATAAATCCGTTTTTGTCCTTCAATTTTTTTAAAAACTGGTTCGGCCTCTCCAATTTAAAATATATGTTTGTATTGACATTTGACACATTTGAATGGTAGTGAACTTTAAAGATGTTATCTGATTCCAGAAATTAAAAAAGTGTTTTTTATACAAAAAAAAAAGGGAGTGAACTTTTTCTCAATTTGAGGAAGGAAATGAATTTGGAACAAAAACTTTTTTTTTCATTTTCTTTTTAATATTTCTTTTGGTTTAGACTGCCTAAGAATTTATCAATAGTTACAATTAAATATTTTGGTTCCTGTTATAAAAAATTGATGTCTTTCCTTTCCTGTAAAAACTCTTCTGAGAAAAAGAAAATCTGTTATGTCTGTGGGAGGTTACTAACCAGCTACCTCTTTTTGGAGTGAAAGATGGAGGGAGAATCCTTGCATGATTGCAAGTCTAGCTTTAGATGGACAGTGAAAGTTGTTCTTGTTACTTTCCAAAACTGCATGTTGTGATAGAGAGTAGTGTTCCAAGTGATGCACTTTGACACTTTTGGGATATATGAGTGACATAAATATGTGATGAAGTGAATGTTAACATGAAAAGTGTGGCTAAGTGAGTCCAAGTCCATGATATGCTTTCGCTGGATTGATGCTTGAATCCGACAGAGGTAATCAGAGATGCTCACTTCACATGTTCATGTTAGGAAAATATTTCTCAACGGTACTAGTTACTCTGAGTAAGTAAACAAACTCATCTCATCACTTGCATTTAGTAAGTTCCTGAGGAATTGATAAGACATGATAAACATACTCATCATTATAAAATTGACATGAGTTCATACAATACAACAACCCCAAAGTCTAGTAATTCAGTTACATTACATCCAAACATTGGTAGAGGCGTGATTCACAGAATTTCCATTCCATAACACTAGTACCACTACAACACAGACCATCCGTAAGACAAATGCAAATTATGAAGAATTTTGGCTCATCTATTAACATTCAAAAGGAAAAAGAGGGGCAGAAATTACAATTGGACTATTAATGTGTATTAATATTATCATTAACATATCCTTTCATCCAAAGTTCCAAAAGCTAATAAACCTTAAGAATAGCACTCTAATAGCTTGAACTATAGAAGACATCATAGATTGCCTGGATACAGCCACTTCAATTATGATGGTCACAGTATGAGTTATCGTCACTAAGATATTTTGATATCACTGGAAAACAAAAGAACAAAAAAATGAGTCTAAGTCATCAACAAGAGGACCTTCTGTCAGTGTTTTGAATCGAAAAAAAATTATTTCAACCATGTAAGTAAAAATAAATATAAAATGTATAGTTTATGAAAGATTTTTCAGTAAAAAGTAGTGAAAATTAAACCATAATTGTTGCTCAAGCATTTTAGTCATGGCATGAATCACAATTCCATGTCTCTTCCAAGATTTACGTAGTTTGTTGCTCAAATTTAGCATGTTCTTTTGGCAAAACATTCTGACCAGGCACCAACAGATAGCAAATGTTTGTACATAATAGCAACCTAGACGGCTAGAAACAATAGCAGCAGCAGATGGTTCTTTTCATAGAAATCATTGTGTGAGATTTTCTGCTTAGATTATCAGTTTAATATCATCCACCATTTGGACTCTAAATTCATTAAGTATGCACCAGAAAATAGTATCATGTCATATTTACAGACTAAATGCACAGAGCAATAAAATCAAGTTTGGAATTTAAAATAAACTAAGCACGGGGAACTATCTAATTCCCTTTCACGTTTGAAACATCAAACTTCAGCTTTTTAGCAACTTTATCCTCCGTTCAAAGGGGGATATATTCAACATCCTCAAATAAAACTATTTCGAGCAAAAGTTCTCAGTAAACCTTGTAAAGGAAATGGTGAAAACAAATTTTTTGTCATTAACATCATTCCCTTTTCAAAATCCTGAAATCTGACCAAGAAATATGGATGGAGGTACTTTTGAAACTATCAGTGAAAACATATTCAGCTAAAAATCACATTAGATGACAAAGCACCACCTAAAAGCTGAAATCCAAATTCACCCACTTCCTACTGGTCATTGGTGAATCTTACTGTATAACCAAAAAGCAAAAAAAAAAAAAGGAAACAACCATGCCTATCCAACTGCATGTTATTCTACTTTTTACCAACTGTCTACTGAAAAAATAGTACATGAAACTGTAGGGGTTTTATTATGTCAGATTAAATCTAGATTACAGATGTTTCCTTGATTTCTTTTCTATTTTGAAGAACTCCCTCTAGATCTTACTGAAATGCTTTCCAAATAATTGTATCTAGATCTTCCTTGAAACTAAACCCAAAATATGAAATTGAACATAATTATGCCCAGAAATATTCTAGCCCGAATGACAGAAAAACACTATTTAATCCATTTTCATTAAACAAAACTTGACAGTGATGCAGCCTATAACACCAGCAAACAAAGAAACTTCATATTCATCATCCTATTGAGCGGTCCCTTTGGTTTTTCCCCCCTTCAACCGTTCTTTTCTCCAAAGATGATTAAAACTACAATAAATATAACAAAAAAATTTCAAAGACAGTTCAAATCAACCGGCACTTAATGATATTAGCTGTAATTTGAGATGCATCAAAACAAAAACCTTTTTTCCTTGTGCATTCTCAATTCATTATCCACCCATAAATTCTTAATGAATAAAACAACATACGGAATTATTTTTCCCTAGCCTGCATAAGGCAAACTGGGAATATATTTGAGATAAGAATGAGAAATAGTATGTATCATACAGACAGCTCCCCGGTAATACTTAAAAATTGTCATCTGCCGAAGCCAAATATAGAAAAGAAAAAAGGCTACAAGGGGGTAAAAAGGACCTCATAATATAGAAACTTTTTTATTTGCTGTGGCTCTAAGAATTGAGAAGAGACTACGCGAGGATCAGGAAGAGAAGAAAACATTAACGAAGCATAAACTTAATAATATGTAAAACACGCTACCTGAAGATTTAAGTGTGCATGGATATCACTCAGCAATTTATAACATCCACTTTGGCAAATGGGGATTTCTGAAGTAAGTATTCTACTATCGTGCTAACTCCCTCATCATATATGTTTGTCGGGGATTTCAGTTTCAATTTCAATGACTTCAATTGAACAAAACAAGGAATTTGAGTTATCATTGAACCAAAAGTTGAGAGACCCTGCACAAAGAGAGTTTATTGGAGACACATTTTGAAATATAATTTGAAAAGCAAGATTGACTAATGGATAGAAATTTGGCACATGGGACATATTATGGGCAATGTTGAAAGTAAAATATAATGGAAAAACATAATAAAGTAACTTACATGTAGAATCTTAAGGGTACTTGAAGAGAGTATCATTATCTTTACATGATCAGCAAGCACTTGCAGCAAACTTATAAGGGCTGAATACGTCCGTTCAAAATGAGTATGAAAATAGGCTTCACAGTCAATGCTTACTTGTTCGAGAAAACAAAGTTTGCACGCAGAGAGTTGGTGAAGAGGATCACGCATCACAGAAAGATATCTAAGGTTTGGAGTAGAAAGCACAAATTTGTACGGTGCTTCTTGAATGGTACTACCAATGCTCAAACTAGAAAGGTTGGAATTACATATACAGAGGAATTTCACACCTTGATGCAAGTTAAAACGGTCAAGGACCAAAGTATCTAACATGTGACAATTTGAAAAGGGTTCAGCACAGTCACTTTCACTTGCAGTAAAAGTTACATGCTCAAGATGCAAGCTTTTCAGTGCTGGCAACTGCAAGGAACTTGGAAGTTGGGTCATCCAAGGAACAGCCCAAATGGAAAGCTTGAGATATGTCAAAGATTTACAAGAAAAGACACTATGGTGCAACCTAAAACCAACTATAACACTTAAATTAACTTCAATTGTCAACTGCTGGACATCATGTGACACAGCATACTCCATGATCCTATCCAGAAGTTCATGATCAATGCAGCCTTTACGCCTCAAATCCAGACTATGTAGTGAAATGGAGCTGTCTCGATTGGACATAACCCAAGATACAAATTTGCTGAAATGTGTAAGATTGGTAAAATCTGAGGAATTCAAAGCTAAATCAGTTAGGTGTTTCCATAGTTCCTTCCATCTTGAAGACAAGACACAAGTCTGAACAGCCTGTTTCATGCTCATAAATTTCATTATATGAAGTAAGACAAAGTTAGGCATGTCACTGAGCCTGTCCATGTCCTCTTTTCCATCCCCGTCACTCTGCATTTTTCCCTCTTCAACCTCAATTTCTCTATGACCCTTTTCCTTCAACCACACCTGATCTAAGAAATTCAAACATATCATAAATTTACTTCTCACAATTACACCAAAAAATTGTCAACAAAAATAGATAACAACTGCCAAATACCAATACTAGGATTGGATCTAATGAAAGAAAACCCTTTTAGAAGTCAAGTACAATTTTTTTTTCCACTTTTCATTTCCATTAAGATATAAAATTTCGGGTTTGTCCCTTTTAGAATGATTGAATAAATAGTATCCAAAATCATTGAGGAAGCAGGGAGTAGAAATACCTTGTGCGGCGATTGGGGATTGGATCATTCAAACTCCACCACTTTCCCTTTAGAGCTTCAAGTTTCGCCTTAAATCCTATAAGCGCTTTTCTATGGGCTTTTAATCGGTAGAAGAACGTTGTTCTTTATTAGGCAAAATATCTTCTAGCGAGGGTGCGCGTGTTCCATGTACATATTTTTTAGACATAATTTTTGTTCTTTTTCTTTTATGGGTTTTGATCGAGAGGTGATTTGAACTACTCGATTTAGAACAATAAAATGTTTTTTTTTTATTGATTTGGATTGAGGAGAAGATTTAAAGAATAATTTGAGAAGAAATTTGTTAATAGAATAATTTTTTTGTTATAATTAATAATAATAATATTATTATATAAATAAATATTTTTATTTTTATTTTTATTTTTATTATTAATTATTATTTTATTATATTAATTATTATCAATAATAATATTATTAAATATTTGATACAAATAAAATTAAGGGTAGTTTTGACTTTTTAATAGTATTATATAAAAAAATTTAAGTTTTCATTGCTTTTCATTGTGTTTCTTTCGCTTCACAAAAGGAATGGTTTTTATTCCTTTCTCTCGACTTCACACCTTTCAATCGTTCCAGTTCAATAGAAACAAACTGATTTATTTTTTTTTTTCTATCCGAGTAAACAATGTTCTCGGATGCAAACGGAGCATAAGAGATAAAAAAAACAATTAAAGTAAAAATAGAAGTTATTTATTTGAAAATTAAAAAAGAATAAAAATAAAAAATTTATCTTAGGAAATTTAAAAAAAAAAAAAAAGAGGTAGTAAAAGAGAAAAGAAGAGGAAGAAAAATAATTAAAAGTAAACGTTATGAAAAAAATAATAAGATATGGAATGAAAATAAATAGTGTCATATTAAAAAATATTTTATTATTAATAATTTTATTATTCTCTTAAAAAAATTATGTGGGACTAAATCATTTTTTATGGACTAAAATCCCTAGTTTTAAACTTTTGAGGGGCAAAATACTAAACAAAATTGTGGAAACCAAAACTAAACCAAATTCATCTAAAAACGTATTTAATATATAAATGCGCACTTCAAACTTATAAAAAGAAAGAATGAAAATAAAATATAAGTTTGTTTGTTTAAATAATTAGAAATATACCTTCTTTTCATTATCTAATTTGAATGAACAGAAAAAATAAATAAAAAGAAAATGCTTATAAGGAGTTTTTTAATTATGGAAAAAATGAGAGAAATGACAATAAAAAGTAAAACCTTTTACATAACATTTTTTTTTTCTTCTCAATTTCATATTGTACTGATACGGTCGTACGACCGAGATCCTGACTTAGTATCCGATCTAAACCAACTGACATGACCAAAATCATTACATTTAAATAGGATTAACGAAACTAATAAGCGATCAAACACTAGGTAATGCACTCCTAAGCATGATCTAACTCTCTAATTCAACCTAATAACAAAGGGTTCATGACAATCATATAAATAGGCACAGATTCCAATAATGAAGTACGTCATCATCCAGTACTAATAGCACTGAGTGTCGAATATTGAATTTTCACTTGAGCGTAGGAGTACCTTTTGCAGGTACCATCCGAGTCCCGAGCTAGCAAGGAGAACGAACAAGAGAGCGAGAGCGTGGGAGTTCAGCTGAGAGGAAGGAGCAAGGTGCAGACCGACCGACTGAGGAGTAGCTTGAATCATTCTCTTGGTTCCAACCCCATTCGAGAACAATTGGCGCCCACCGTGGGGCCGAGAGAATTAGCGTGAAGAAGAAAGTAGATGGTGTCAACCAAAAGCATGGTGAACAAGAAGATGTTTGATGCTGAGCAGATGGCGCTTTTGATGTCTCTGTAAAGAGAGATGGTCGAGATCAAGAGAAGGAACGAGGAGACCAAGCGAAAGAATGAGGATGAGATTCTGACTCTCCAAAAGGAGAATGAAGGAATGAAGAAGTTTGTGAAGGAGGGTCCATCTATTGGGCCGACCCATCCTACTGGGAGGTCCTTCACCACCCCCACCGGCCCTAGAACTGTCAAAGAGTTGAAGGATAAGATCCACACCCAGGAGGCTAACGACGAGTCCTATATGAATAGGTCGATCCCTACGAGCGATACCCTAAACCTGACCCACTGACACCCATTCATTGACTCTATGATCGGAGTATCGCTATCGGCTAGGTGGAAAGACTTTAATAGGGACCGTTATGCCAGTACGACTGACCCTGACAAGCATATGGACGTGTACACCTCGGACAGTGCAGTCATGTGCCGAGTGTTCCCCACCTCACTGAAAGGAAGATCTTTGAGTTGGTTTACGAAGCTTCCTCCAAACTCCATCGACTGCTTTGAGACGCTGGTGTCCAAGTTTGAGACACAGTTCGATATCAACCGACCGCATCACTTGACTTCTATCGCCCTGGTCAATATTCACCAGGAGAAAAGGCGATCTTTGAGGACGTTCATGGATAGGTTTGGAAAGGTAGCCCTAAACATCCTGAATTGGAGTTCATACATGGCCATGTATCACATTGTTACAGCCCTACGGTCGGTACCGTTTGCTGACAGCTTGTGCATGGAGCCAGCTACAAACTTTGATGAGCTTAGGCAGAGAACCGCTAAGTTAATGCAATTGGAAGAGCTAAGGGAATTCAGGAATCAAGCCTGAGCTGAGGCAGGCGGCGATAAGGGGAGAGAGAAAGAGAATGAGCGTCAAAACTGACCTTCTGCTGGTCGAGGAGATAGGCACGGAGACAACCGTGGGTCCCGGTTCACGAGATACACCCCTTTAAGTGCTGACAGGGGAAAAATATTAGATGATACCTTGACTGCCGATTTGAATCCACAACCAAGAAGGGCTGCAAGTCCTGAGAACGTCGACCAAACTTGTAGATGTCGGTACTATAGAAATAGTGAACATACCACTGAGGAGTGTCAGGCGTTGAAGGATAAGATCGAGGAGCTTATCCAAGTCAGACATCTTCGTCGGTTCGTGCAGGGGGCAGAGGATCGAAGCAATCCCCACGAAGGGAACAGGCGACGAGGCGAAGGGACTACTCTCCTCAGAGGACGACGCCGACCTGAGCATCGGCCGAGAAGGGAGAACCCTCTGAGAAGGGAAGGAGGAGTAAGGGGTGGGTGAGAGGTCATCAACACCATTGCTAGGGGATTTGCTAGGGGAGGTAGCTCGAACAATGTTAGTAAGAAACACTTGAGGACGGTGCAACAGGTGAATACCATATCTTTTCGACCGAGGATTTCAAGGGTGTTGACCCTTCGCAGGACGACCCTATGGTAATATTGATTGATATCGACAACTTCACCATCATGAAGATGTTGGTAAATCAAGGGAGCTTAGTGGACATCCTCTACTGGAAAATATTTAAGCAGATGAGGATAGTTGAAGAGGAGATGATGACATATGACGATCAAGTGGTCAGCTTCTCGGGTGAGAGAGTGGGCACCCGAGGATATATTAAACTTTATACCACCTTCGACGAGGGTGAGGTGAGAAAGACCATTAAAATCCGGTATCGGGTGATAGATGCCAACACCTCCTACAACATCCTGTTGGGGCGATCGTCCATCAACAGGTTGAGGGCGATCGTTTCCACACCTCATCTGGTCATGAAGTTCTCGTCGACATCATGAGATATTCTCATGGTGCATGTAGATCAGAAAATAGCATGAGAATGTTATGCAACAAGCTTAAGGGTAGAGCCTAGGGGGTGTAGGTATCGTTTTAGCTTGTTCCTAGCCCTTTAGGGAGGTGATTTGACCTAGTTTCTAGAGGGACAAGCCTAGGGTGCGGGTTTGACTTGGTCAAACCCTAAGGCTCCTCATTTTTTCCTTTTTCTCATCCTACCCTTCTTGCTTGTTTTCCAAGGCTCATTCACCTATAAATAGGAGGCTTACCCATTGTACTTTACATGTTGAATTTTGAGAAGTAAAGAAACTCTGCACAAATTGTGTGAGCTCTTAGTGAGACTTATGTCGTCTTAGGTTTGAGGTCTTATCTTGAGTGATTGGGAAGCTCTCAAGTGGCGGCCAACACACTCATCTTGGAACACACCACCCTCCAAGTGGCATGACATTTCTCACCCACCATCATAAGTTTTCTATTCCATTTTCCTTCCATTTCTCCATTCCATTTTATGTGTTTGTCTCTTTAGTTTCTATTATTTGTTGTTATTGGGTTTCACTCATAATCATGAGTATGGTGCATCATTTGGGAGGCCATGACCACCATTAATGTTAACCTTGTGCCCATTTTCAATTCTGCAATTGCATCTCATCCTCACCATATCTTGTTTTTCATTTTTGCCTCTGTAAAGTGAACCTTCACACTTATTTAACCACTTGGTTAAGTTCGTGTCCAGTGGAAATCTTCCTTAGGTCCTCACCATTAATTGTTAAAATCCTAATCTTAAGTAAAATTGTCACCATAAATGAAAACATATAAAAATCAACTCACATAAGCTACGGCCGAGGCCGAGCTGGTACACTATGCATTGAAGAGTAACGTTGATCTCTTCACCTAAACAACACCTGATATTCGGGAGTGAGCCCGAATATCATTATCCACAAGCTCTCAGTCTACAAGGAGGCGCGTCCGGTAGCCCAGAAGAAGCGCAAGCAGAGGGAGGAGAAAAGGTTGGTAACAAAGGAAGAGACCGAGAAGCTACTGTCGGTCGGATTCATAGGAGAGGTCGTACACCACTTGGTTGGCCAATATAGTCATGGACACCAAGGCTAACAACAAGTGGAGGATGTGTGTGGACTATAAATCTCAACAAAGCGTGCCCTAAAGATTCATATTCGCTTCCAATATCGACCGACTGGTGAATGGTGCAGCCGCCCACAAAATTCTCAATTTCTTGGACACGTACTTTGACTACAACCAGATAAGCATGCACCCAAAGGACAGAGAGAAAACCACCTTCATGACGGACGATGCGAACTATTACTATGAGGTAATGTCGTTCGATCTGAAGAATGTTGGAGCGACCTACTAGAGGCTTATGGACAAGATCTTCAAGGGGATTATCGGTTCGAACATGGAGGTTTACGTGGATGATAGTACTAAAATCGAACTCATGTGACCAACACATCAAGGACTTGGAGGAAGTCTTTAAAGTTCTAAGAAGGACAAACATATGGCTCAACCTCGAAAAGTGTGTGTTTGGTGTCGAGCGAGGTAAGTTCCTGGGTTTTAGATTAACCCACCGAGGGATTGAGGTGAATCTGGAAAAATGTTGGACGATAACCGAAATGAAAAGCCTTCAAAACGTTAAAAAGGTGCAATAATTCACAGGGCATCTTACTGCCCTCTAAAGGTTTGTCCCTCGTTTGGCCGACCGAACACGACCGATGGTGCAATTGCTTCGTAAAGCAGCGAAGTTCAGTTGGGATGACAAGTGTGAAGAAATATTCCAACAGCTGAAAATGTTCTTGTCCTCACCGACGGTCATTGAAAAGCCGAGACCCGACAAATCGATAATAGTTTATCTATCGGTCTTGGAGGAGGCAGCCAGCGTGGTTCTCGTACAAGAGGTTAAGAAGAAGGAGCACCCAATATACTTCATCAGTTGGACGCTACATACGGTTGAGACGAGATACCAAATGATAGAGAATGTTGTGTTTGCCCTCGTCCTAATAGCCAGACGCCCGTACCTCCAAAATCATACCATCACGGTAAGGACCGTCTATCCTATTTTTAAAAATTTTATCTAAGCCAGATCTTGCAGGGCGCATGATAGGTTGGTCAGTGGAGCTCTCGGAATTTGATATCTGCTATGAGCCCAGGGGTGCAATCAAGTCCCAATGGTTAGCTGACTTCTCGATCGAGCTAACTCCCCAATAAGACCTTTCGGACGGATGGACCGTGTATGCTGATGGATTGTCCAACAAAATGGTGTGTGGAGCTGGTGTCATCCTCGAGGGTCCGAGCGACCTCATTCTCGAGCAAGCACTCAAAATCGAGTTTAAAGCCACCAACAACCAAGCCGAGTACGAGGTTGTCCTTGCTGGTTTACACTTGGCGTACGACATAGGAGCTTGCGAAGTGGCATGCAAAAGCAACTCCCAATTAGTGGTCAACCAAATAAAAGGGAAGTTTGAGGTGAAGGAACTGTTGTTGCAAAAATAGTACCACACGTTCTCCAACCTTATCGTTCGGTTCAAAAGGGTAACGGTGGAACACATCTGTCGGGAGGACAACATGAGGGTCGAAGCATTGTCTCGGCTCATTACAACTAAGAAGAAGAGCCATCACAGGTCTGAGATACAAATTTTCTTGAAAAATCCCAGCGTGGGAGAGGATGAATGCTTGGCAATCACCAATGACAACACATGGATGACCCTCATCATTAAATACCTGGAGCTCGGCATATGCAAGTCGGAGGAAGAGAAAATGATGAGGCAGTAGTGTGTCAAGTACACTATGATCGGTCAGGACCTTTACAGAAGAGGGTACTCCAGGCCATTATTAAAATGCATCACTAAGGAGCAAACAAAGTGTATCCTTAGAGAGATCCATGAGAGGGCATATAGGAACTACTTGGGCGGAAGAATGATGGTCGCAAAGGTACTCAGAGCCGGGTATTTCTGGCCAACCGTCAAAAGCGAATCTGTGCAGAATATGTGAAAGAAATGCACCAAGTGTCAACAGTACGACCCCCTATCTCACCTCAAGCCCGAGACACTCCACAACATGGTGTGCCCATGGTCGTTTGCTATTTGGGGAATAAACATCATCAGTCCCTTCAGCCCAGGCAAAGGACAAACAAAATTCCTCTTGGTCGGAGTAGATTACTTCACCAAGTGGATTGAAGTTGAGCCTCTCGCCTCCATTTTAGCTAAGAATGTCCAAAACTTCGTGTGGAAAGCATTGTATGCTGATTTGGAATCCCTCACACGATCCTAACTGATAACGATCCGCAGTTCATTGATCGAGGGTTGTATTCTTTCTACGAAGTTCTTGCCATATCATCCTTAACAAGCAAAAGAAGTAACTCGGCATAGCGAAAGGACGGTGGACCAAGGAGCTGATTGAAGTGTTATGAGCGTATCGCTGCATGCCCCAAACTACAACACAAGAGACACCCTATAGCCTAACCTACGGCACCGAGGCCATGATTCTAGTTGAGATAGGGGAGTCATCTCTTAGAAGGAAAATCTTCAAGTTGTCCCTCAACGATGAGAGTCTGTTGGTCAGACTCGACCTTATAAGCGAGCTCCGAGATAGAAGCAGAATCCGGGAGATCGCATGCAAGCTCCGAGCGGCCAACCAGTACAATGCAAAAGTCCGACTGAGTAGTTTTCAGAAAGGGAGATCTTGTCTGGAGGATGCAAAGCGAAGTTAGGAAGATGGACGAAAAATTCTCGTCCAACTGGGAAGGCCCCTTCCGGATTCGAGAGATTGTTGTTGGGGGGGGGGGGGGTACCGTCTGGAGGGGTTTTATAAAAAAGGGGTCCAGAGGACATAGAGGCACAAACAACCCTCGCCCCAAAACTTGACAAGGTTTCCAGCAACGCCTTTAGCGAAGTGGGTGC
>Ga0123342_1002990_pt1 | contig 27647 bp, 17 predicted proteins | sample Turbeawhitnodule_FD_89960 | JGI IMG/M metagenome (GOLD analysis project Ga0123342, IMG submission 89960) | Root nodule microbial communities of legume samples collected from Mexico - Turtle bean Mexico white nodule | ecosystem: Host-associated > Plants > Roots > Nodule | place: Mexico: Nepantla... | reverse complement strand
TTGTGAAATTTTGCCCTACTTTCTGTAATTTTATTCTGGGTCCGTATTGCGCTGAAAAAATTCACACAAGCACTTTCATATGTTGTTTGAACCCAGGTAAGGAGGCACGTCCACAGAAAAATCTCAGAAAGAAGATACGGGGAAGAAAAGCCAGGACGTTTTGTTTTCGGAAAACCAGTTTTGTTCACTCTCGGTGCGGGACTTACCACGCCTTACTCCTTGGGTATTTTGGTCTGAAATTTTTACCAGACGTTCGTCACTGTGTCTGTCGAGTTTTGGCCAAGATTTGAGCCCCAGATTCGTCCCACAGCATTGGCAATAAATTTTTTATTCATCACTGCCAGGGCCGAAAGGAAGGTTCGTTTGTGTGCGAAACTGTTTGATTTTTTTAGTGGGCGAATACTCATCCGTTTGACCTGAAATTTGTCGCGTTTTGTCCCAAATTCAGTGGAGATTCTTACGTGGATTTTCAGGAAAAAAGTATTTCTGGAGAATTTTTCAGAAATTTTGTGCAAACCAAGGCTATCCTCTACCAAAACTTGTGAAATTTCTCCCTACTTTTTGCAATTTTATTCTGGGTCCGTATTGCGCTGAAAAAATTGACACAAGTACTTTCATATATTGTTTACACCCAGGTAAGGAGGCTCGTCCATAAAGAAATCACAAAAAGAAGATACGGGGAAGAAAAGCCAGGACGTTTTGTTTTAGGAAAACCAGTTTAGTTCACTCTCGGTCTAGGACTTACCACGCCTAACTTCTTCGGTATTTTGGTCTGAAATTTTTACCAGACGTTCGTCACTGTGTGTGCCGAGTTTTGGCTGAGATTTGAGCCCCATATTTGTCCCACAAAATTGGCAAAAAAATTTATTCATCACTGCCAGGGCTGAAAGGAAGGTTCGTTTGTGTGCGAAACTGTTTGATTTTTTTCGTGGGCGAATACTCATCCGTTTGACCTGAATTTTGTCGCGATTTCTCCCAAATTCAGTGGAGATTCTTACGTGGATTTTCAGGATAAAAACTATTTCGGGGGAATTTTTCAGAAATTTTGTGCAAACCAAGGCTATCCTCTACCAAAACTTGTGAAATTTCGTCCTACTTTCTTCAATTTTATTTTGGGTCTGTATTGCACTGAAAAAATTCACACAAGTACTTTCATATGTTGTTTGCACCCAGGTTAGGAGGCACGTCCATAAACAAAACACAAAAAGAAGATACGGGGAATAAAATCCATAAAGTTTTGTTTTCGTAAAACTAGTTTTGTTCACTCTCTGTCTGGGACTTACCACGCCTAACTCCTTGGGTATTTTGGTCTGAAATTTTTACCAGACGTTTGTCACTGTGTCTGCTGAGTTTTGGCTGATATTTGACCCCAGATTCGTCCCACAGGATTGGCATATGTTTTTATTCATCACCGCCAAGGCTGAAAGGAAGGTTCGTTTGTGTGCGAAACTGTTTGATTTTTTTCGTGGGCGAATATTCATCCTTTTGTCCTGAATTTTGTCGCGTGTTGCCCCAAATTCAGTGGAGATTCTTACGTGGATTTACAGGAAAAAACTATTTCGGGAGAATTTTTCAGAAATTTTGTGCAAACCAAGTCTATCTTCTACCAAAACTTGTGAAAATTCTTCCTACTTTCTGTAATTTTATCATGAGTCCGTATTGCGCTGAAAAAATTCACACAAGTACTTTCATATGTTGTTTGCACTCAGGTAAGGAGGCACGTCCATAAAAAAATCACAAAAAGAAGATACGGGGAAGAAAAGCCAGGACATTTTGTTTTCGGAAAACCAGGTTTGTTCATTCTCGGTCTGGGACTTACCACGCCTTACTCCTTGGGTATTTTGTTTTGAAATTTTTACCAAACGTTTGTCACTGTGCCTGTCGAGTTTTTGCTGAGATTTGAGCCCCAGATTTGTCCTATAGGATTGACAATAAATTTTTTATTCATCACTGTCATCATGGCTGAAAAGAAGGTTTGTTTGTATGCGTAACTGTTTGATTTTTTTCCTGGGTGAATACTCTTCCGTTTGACCTGAAATTTGTCGCGTTTTGTCCCAAATTCAGTGGAGATTCTTACGTGAATTTTCAGAAAAAAAAACTATTTTTGGAGAATTTTTCAGAAATTGGGTGCTAACCAAGGCTATCCTCTACCAAAAGTTGTCAAATTTCGCCCTATTTTCTGCAATTTTCTTTTGGCTCCGTATTGTGCTGAAAAAATTCACACAAGTACATTCATATGTAGTTTGCACCTAGGTAAGGAGGCACGTCCAAAAACAAATCACAAAAAGAAGATACCTGGGAAGAAAAGCCAGGACGTTTTGTTTTCGGAAAACCAATTTTTTGCACTCTCGGTCTGGGACTTACCACGTCCTATTTCTTGGGTATTTTGGTCTGAAATTTTTACCAGACGTTCGTCACTGTGTCTGTTGAGTTTTGGCTAAGATTTGAGCCCCAGATTCGTCCACAGGATTGGCAATAAATTTTTTATTCATCACTATCAGGGCTAAAATGAAGGTTCTTTTGTGTGCGAAACTGTTTGATTTTTTTAGTGGGTGAATACTCATCCGTTGGACCTTAAATTTGTCGCGTTTTGTCTCAAATTCAATGGAGATTCTTACGTGGATTTTCAGGAAAAAAAACTATTTCAAAAATTTTGTGCAAACCAAGGCATCATCTAGAAAAACTCTTAAAAATTCTCCTTTTATTATAAAAAAATGTTAGAAATAAGATTAAATACGACAAAAACAAATAATAAAGGATAATATATATATACCACATAAGTCATAAAGGAGAAATAGATTACACATTCAAGAATACATTTATTGCCACACTCAATATTCTAAACTTAAGATTGCCAATACTCTTCTCCATAACAATATTCAAAGTGATTTTGTTGAGTTATGTAACATTAACTTTCATGAGAAATATTTATAGGTTATACTAAAAAATATTGGTTGATTTGAAAATGATATATAAGATTTTTAATATCCAAAAATAATGTCCACAAATTTCAAACCTAGATTTTTCCACAGAGAGGAACACGAACATAGTCGTTTCGTTATCCACTTAAAATTCCGATACCAATTTTGTTTGTTTCATTTTGTCTTGATTACTGTAGAACCCTGTTTCTGCACGTATCTTACACTAATTTCGAATTATATTCAATCAATTAAACTATAGAACCCTGATTTTTTATTTTTTTTAATTAAATTTAAAAAAGCCCTTTGAACAAATAAACACACCCCTAAATTTTAATTTGTTTATATATTGTTTTAAGAGGTGTTTAGATATTGTTATTCATAATTTTTTTTATTGATAAATAATGAAGTATAAAGTAAGAAAACATTAAAACATATTTAGTGTTAGTCAATGAAGTACATCTATTATAACTTGGACACTTTTTATTTGCTTAATCTGTTAAAAGTATATGATTAAATTGCATTCTTAATACCATCGATAAATAATATAATATAAAAGTGATCAAAGTGGCAAGGAAAGTGATGAAATTGCTTGTTTGTTTTGAAAAATGGAGTAAATTATTTAAGTGGGTGAAAGTGACATGGAAGTTGAAAGAAAAATAAAAGGAAAAAAAGCTTACAAAAACTTTGAATAAAATGGTCCTTTTGATTTTTGTCATGTAGAATCAAATTAAAGGGAAGAGACATTATTGAAAAAAGATATTATTAATAATTATAGAATATAATATATATATATATATAAACTAAATTAATGTTATTATAAACAAAAGAAAAGTTATACGTTTTGCGTACATCACACGAACACGTTATTAGTTTATTGTTAGGGGATAGTGTTAGCTGAGGAGTGCACTCCCAAGTTTTAGAAAACGACGTCGTTGACACGTGTCAAAATTTCATTGGCCAAGCTGCTGTTAAATTTCCACCAATTCCATCTTCTCCCAATCCATTTCCCTTTGACTTCCCCATGGCTCGCTACACCCTCTGCGCTCTCCTCCTCTTCGCCGCCGTGGCCGCCGCCGCAGGTGGGGCCAGCACCGACGCCGACGACATCCTGATCCGTCAGGTGGTGCCGGAGGGCGAGGTGGAGGACCACCTGCTGAACGCGGAGCACCACTTCTCGACCTTCAAGGCGAAGTTCGGGAAAACCTACGCGACGAAGGAGGAGCACGATCATCGCTTCGGCGTATTCAAGTCAAACATGCGCAGGGCGAGGCTTCACGCGCAACTCGACCCCTCCGCCGTCCACGGCGTCACTAAATTCTCCGATCTCACTCCGGCGGAGTTCCACCGCCAGTTCCTCGGCCTGAAACCGCTCCGCTTGCCAGCGCACGCGCAGAAGGCCCCCATCCTCCCCACCAACAATCTCCCCAAAGATTTCGATTGGAGAGACAAAGGAGCCGTCACTAACGTCAAGGACCAAGTAATTATCATAACAATAATAATAATAAATTAGTTATTATTATTTGAAGCTTTTTTTTATTTTTATTTGGCGTGAAATTGAATTTGTTTTTGTCTTTAGGGTTCGTGTGGTTCGTGTTGGTCTTTCAGTACCACGGGGGCGTTGGAAGGAGCTCACTTTTTGGCTACTGGTGAGCTCGTGAGCCTTAGTGAGCAACAGCTTGTGGATTGCGACCACGTGGTTCGTTTCTCTCTCTTTATGCCTTTTTTTTTTTTTTAAGTTTAGCCCCTTTTGGATTTCGACCTTACCTTTTGGTTTTTGCAGTGTGATCGCATAGTGTTTGTAAGATTGATGGGGTTCAGATTAATTTTGAAAAGTGAGGTGTCTTGTGTTTGCAAGAAAATTTCTTCTAATTTAAAAAAAGTTGTCTGAGATTGTTTCAAGTCAAAATTAATTTTGGTCTTGAATGCATCAAACACTTGTGAACATTTAAAGTCGAGTTAACTGATATTTCAACGTGATTTTGTATAATTTAAATTGAATGCGAACATTGTTGTATGTGATTTAAGTGTGTTTATGATATGTTATTATAGAGTGTACGATTGGGAAGGTAAATCATAACTTATAGTAAATGATTGTTTTAAACTGTTTTTTATCACAGTAAGATAATCTGAATGCACATTAATACGATGAAGACATGATGTGCCGGACCGTAAGCTAACACACTTCGAAATAATATTCATATCCATGTTAGACATGATTCCAGATTGGACATTTCAGATAATTTATACTGTGTTTTGCTCTTTTACTTTACTTTCAACTGTTATATTAATACAAATGAAAATTCTATTATATTTATGTAATGGTGTTATCTGATGGAACATTGATGAATGTGATATGTATTCTAACCTTTCGAACATCGATATTCGTTTCTAGATTATGTTTTGTATTTTTTTTCTTGTTAATTTTACGGTGATTTTAGAACTTGTTATGTAACTATGTAACTATGCTATCCCCTTATACTCTACAATCTTAAAGTTTGTTGGAATCCTTTGTTTGTGTAATATGTCATTTGTGTCTAGATCATGTGTACCTTGTAGTTGACAAGACAGTAAAGTGCTATAATTAGCCACCAAACCACCCTGATATTTAACGATGATTTAATATGGCTATGAATCTCACAGTGTGATCCAGAAGAATACGGATCGTGTGACTCAGGCTGTAATGGCGGTTTGATGAACAACGCATTTGAGTACCTAATTGGGTCTGGGGGAGTACAGAGAGAAAAGGATTATCCGTACACTGGAAGAGATGGCACCTGCAAATTTGATAAAAGCAAAATTGCAGCTTCTGTATCTAATTACAGTGTGATTTCCCTTGACGAAGAACAAATTGCTGCAAATCTTGTGAAGAATGGCCCTCTTGCAGGTACCTTACTTGTCCCCTTCCCCCTCCACAAAAGGAATTATATAGAGATATCTGTTTGATCTTTCCTTTTTTGGTGAAAGAACTTTAATGGTGAATTATATAAATACTGATCTTTGCTTTGCTTGGTACAGTTGCTATCAATGCAGTTTATATGCAGACATACGTAGGTGGTGTCTCTTGTCCATACATCTGTGGGAAGCATTTGGATCATGGGGTTCTTTTAGTGGGTTATGGTGAAGGTGCATATGCTCCCATTCGTTTTAAGGAAAAGCCTTACTGGATCATCAAGAACTCGTGGGGGGAGAACTGGGGAGAGAATGGATACTACAAGATCTGCAGAGGTCGAAATGTATGTGGAGTGGATTCCATGGTCTCAACTGTAGGTGCTATACATGCATCCACCCAATAAACACAAGGATATATCTCACTGTGGTTGTGTGATGTGATACTGAACTAGGATAGTTTGTATAAATATTTTATATTATGAATGAACTGTATCGTTTGGTACTGCTAAAATTATCTCCTTATAGGATCAGTAAACTTCTAAGATTATGTTGTTTATGTAGTATGTAATTCTGTATGTATGCTTGTCAGTGAAGTGCCTTTGTTCTTTGTTATGGCAACTGGCAGAGTAAATGAATTGGAAAAATACTTCAGTGTAAAACTTTATTACTTTCTACTAATTTGCTGTGTATATTTGGACTGTGAAAACTAGCTGAAGACAGTAGTTGAGAATGAGGTTATAAAATAATTTCTGGGTTAATCATATATGAGAGTAGAAACTAGTTGAAAGATTGAATGTGAGGTGCCTAAACCAACACCAACACCACCACCACCGTCAACCACCATTAACAACCACCAAACACAGAAATCACCACCACCAACCACCACACACACTACTAACACTCCAAAGAAACACATTAGTACTCACATCTCTCCACTTATTTCGAGAAGGGCAAAGTTATGATTTAAAATTATACAGGGATACATGTTTAAAATATGGGGGTGGAGAATGCAGTTCCCTATAATACACTTCTAAAAGAAAAGGCCTTACTTGAAGGCCCATCTATAAAAGTCTGAACTGAAACATATCAAATGAGTGGTACTCTCTGTCAAAGAAAACATTAGCAAATCTTAATGAACTACACTGAATAAACTAATTAAATAGTAGCTCTTTTGTCAAAGAAAACACTGGACAAATCTTAACAAGCAATGAAAGAGGAAAAGGTGAAGTAGAAATTGCAAGTAAAGATGATGCATCTAGACAATGAATTTGTAGGAGGAAAGATATGACTTCAAGGCCCATCTATAAAAGTCAGAAAAACTTTTTGTAATACAAGTAGCACTTTCTCAAACAAAATATTTGACAAATATGAATGATGACTGAAACAAGCAAGAAATGTAGATAATCAATGCTAATGCTTGGAGGTAATCAACAAACACAATTCTTATGTCACTCAAAATTGAAAATTTGATTCTGAGTTGAAACAAATAAGTGATTTGTTTTTTTCCGTTGGATAAAAAAATGTATTGCATTGTATTATTTTTTTATAATTAAATCATTCTAATAATATAAACGCCATCACTTCAATATTAATATAAGTCTGGCTTAGCCATAAAATTAGGGGATACATAGATACATAGAGATTGCAATCCTATAAGAAGATATAGAACTTAACATTTTGGAGTTTTTAAACTCTATTACAGTTTTGTCCTAAAAAGATGTCTCAATAAGTTAAAGAAAAAAAATGTATTTAAAGTGTCATTGATCTCGATTCCTAAATTATGTGAGAGTATATTTTTGTCATACCCAAACACATACCATCTAAAAATTTCAACAAACATTAGAGACTACTCCCTCTATTTTTTAGGAGTAGTATTTTTTTAATTGTAATTTTATTTTATTTTTTAATTTTAAGACAACATTATTTACATTCTTATTTTTATCTAATCTTTAAATAATTTATATATGTATGCATTTATTGTAATCTAAAAATATAAACAAAATGTTATAATTATTTTATTAAAATCTAGAAAACTTACTGTTGTTTATCAGTTTCTACACAATAATCTTAAATTAGAGATAAAAAGTCAAAATAATGTTTCTGCCTGTGTAGACTTGATGAGTTGGCTTGTTAAAACATTTAATTAGAAATTCCACCGACAGAAAAGATTAAAATTTCATGTCCTAATGTCAACATGCCCTCACTAACACGCAAATAGATAATAATATGATCAAAGAAAAGCATGAGATTGTGAAAAAATATAGTGGAAAAATATTATATAGGTGAAAAAAATAGTTATACATCATTAAGTGTAGTATATTTTAAAAAAAATAACTAAATCTTCTTACAATATTATCTTCCTAATCCTCTTACTTTCTTTCTATTTTTTATATCTTACTTTCTTTATTAAAGATAAAAATAATTATTTTTTTATATTGATTAAATTAGATATTATTTTATAAATTAAAAGATTACTAATATTTAAAATAGTTTTTATTATCAATAAAAAAATTATAAAATTATTTTTAAATTTATATTTAAGACTAGCTACCAAATTTTTAATTACTTATTATTTTAAATATTAATTTAATATGTTTATACCAAAAATACATTAATAATTTTAAATATTTCATTAATATTTGTATTCGAGATATGATTTATATATAATAGCGACTACAAATAAGGATTTCTGAATGTAAAGTTAATTTTAAAAACTGTAGTAATATTTTTAAAAATTAACTAAGAATATAAGTTAAAACATCTATATTAGAAAAAATATAATTATATCTTATAGAGGTATTGAAGTTTTAATTAATTTTTTTAAAATTTATTCTCTTTATATAAATTATAATATTTTTTCTAGATTAAAAATATTTCTTTTATCATTTTAACGACATTGTTTCTGGGTATTTTTTCTTAGTCTCTTATTTGTTTTGATGAATTACTTTCATCTTCACTTCTGTATAAAAGTTTAATATTCTAGAAAAAACGAATTATCAGTACCAAGAACAGCCTTTAATTAAATTATTTTATGTAGCCTATTAACTGTGAACATATAATGATTGTTTATTTCTTTTATAAAATATTTATCTTTCTTTTGCAGTATTAATTATAAAATATTATTTCTTACTTTAAACAAATATTTAATTTGTCTTTTATGTTGAAGATATATATTTATATAGAGACAAACACACATTTTCATCCATTAGGTTCGAATGCGATATTTTCTTGAAACATTAATAGCATACAAAATGATATTTGTAATTTTAGTTTTTTTAAATAATTGTATTAGATATTTTTTGAATCATTTTAAAGCATACGTATGTATAAAAGTATAAATATAAAAGTAATGTTTATATATTTATTAGTTAATTATTTTTATTGCTGACTCATTCTATCGCCCATTAACAAAACTATTTTCTGTAACAGTTGAGTCAAAGTATAGTTTTTGCCAAACTCATCAGCGTGGGTGACAGATACCTAGCACTGTCCACTCCAATCACTCACCCATTCAAATAATAATAATAATAATAATAATAATAATAATAATAATAATAATAATAATAATAAATCAAGAAATATAGAAATATAAGAATGTAAAAGTGAGGAAATTGATTCTAAAATAATTTGTTATTGAATTATTAAATAAAAATCAATTTTAGAGATTAAAAATAATTAGTTATTATATTGACTAAATTAGATACTATTTTTATAAACAAAAAAAATTATTGACTTTTAAGTGACTTTCTATTATTGATAAATGGTTTTTACATTGGTATCTAATTAGCTACCAAAGCTTTAACTACTAATTATTTACATTCTAAATTTGATTGTAAAAATCTTGATAACTAATTAGATACTAATTTAAAAATTATTTATCAATAATAAAAACTAATTTAGAAATCAATAATTTTTGTAGTCTCTAAAATAGTATCTAATTTAATCAATAATTTTTTTAGTGTTTGTCCTATCATATCTGTGTCCGTATCCGTGTTTCAATCACATACATTACAAGAAAATCATTAAATAAAAACTAATTTTAGAGACAAAAAAATAATTAGTTGCTATAATGACTAAATTAGATATTATTTTAGAGACTAAAAAAATTATTGATTTTTAAATTAGTTTCAATTATTGATAAATAGTTTCTGAATTAACATCTTATTAGCTATCAAGGTTTTCAACTACCAATTATTTACATTCTAATTTTTTGTCTTTAAAATTAGTTTCTATTTAATGATTTTCTTGTAGTGATAGTTAGTGTTTGTCCGTATCATATCCGTATCTGTGTGCGTGTCGTTTGAGTATATAGGTGTATGATTATTGTTGGTGGATGTGTATGGTATTTTGTGAATATATGAAGATGATGTAAATGCAAAGTTTGAATAGGTAGGGGTATTGTTTTTGCAGAAGGAAGAAGGAGTTGTTGAAGATTTGCATCTCTCCCATATTCACATGTCACATGCAAGAAGCTTGGTGCAGTGTAGCTGAGTATGTGTTGGACCACTGTGTAGCTGAACAGATATCAAACAGAGGGAAAAACACCTCGCTGCTATGCCCCGCGCTATGACCTATATTCCCTTCTATTCATTGCACAAACCCTAGCCTGTGACCATCATATCAAACCCTAGCTACTTCTTCACACTTCTCTTCCTCAAAAATTCCACCACCAACACCAATAACCCTTCTTCTTCTTCTTCTTCTTCTTCTTCTTCTTCTTCCGACATGCATTCTCCTCCACATTCAAATCAAAATGCCCCGTGAACTATAATCATCTTTTTCTGAGGTGCTGAAATTAGCAACAACCTTAATTTGGCTTGTTCCTTTGCTCGGGTTGAATCTTGAATAAACCTTAATTCACGTCAACAGTGATTGATTTGTTTATCACTGCTAAGCGCAATCTTAGGACATATAATATCTATCATTTCTTGTCATTGCTGCATAATAATTAATATTCCCAACTGCATTTAAAAGTCAATTTCTTGTGGACAATGGTAGGTCGTGTCCTATCAAATAATTGTTCACCCCAACTCAAAGACAGCAAAGCACACATTCAAACAACTTAATCACATTCTTTCATTTCAAAACCACCCTCTTTCTCTGCATTGCAGATCCAACAAAAAAAAACTCAAAATAGTGTTATTTTTTTACCTTTATATTTCCCTTCTCCTTGTTAATTCTGGTTTTGTTAATTCTGGTTTCGTAATCTAATAGATCTCTCGGTCAATTAGATATTAAAACATTTCATAGTATATAAGTGGATCAACATCGGTCAATTAGATATTAAAACATTTAATATATAAGTGGATGAACGTTTATCGGATTATTGCGAGTTTTTTGTTGAAGAAAATCAATTTTAGAAAGTATAAAGGGAGAATATGCATATATATGATTAAATTTCCTTTTTGGCCGTGATGAATAAGGAGTCACGAATTTCCTTTTACATAAATTAAATGAGGGTATAAAGCGTAGCAGGCATGGGGAACTATATTTTTCGAAGCACAGGATTTTGCACCCAAAAAAGAAAGGAATATACAATTGTATGACTAGGCATTTGACTCGACAGCATGTCGTCTAGCCATGAAAAGGTTCCTATTTATCACCGCAATCACAAACTAAATCTTTGCCCTAGCTACTCTCAGAACAATCAATAATCCTTTCATAACTATAAAACAATTTCCTAATAAAACATCATCTTCAATTATTTTATTTATCAACAAAAATAAATAAATATTACCCACTTAAAAATTATACAATCTTTCTATAAATATAAAAACTAACACTCCTCTCTCCAACCACAACAAACCTTTTGTATTCATTATTTTCCACACAATTAACACATCATATATATATTGTTTATTATACTTTCAATAACAAATACAAGTTAAATAAATAAACCCACCATGAATTAATGGACCACTCACTTGGTTGAAAATAAGTATGTATATATATAATAAGCATCAGTTCTATCTCTTCTAATTAGTTTAAATATAAAATCTTACCATGTTAAATACGTAAAACACACACTAGCTCATACCATTCTTGTCTCGCATATTGGCATATGCATTTATCGAGGAAAACTTCTTATGAAGAACTAAAATTAAAAATTGCATAACAATGTTTTGTTATTTACCAGATATAATGCATCATGGCACACTTAACATCATTCGGCTTTCTCTTAAATGTTTACAATGGAGTGAAGAAGTTTCTGAGACAGAAATGTTCTAACATCATAGCAACTACGAGATCTCAACACGCACAGAGATAGTAATAATAATAATAAATAACATGATGTTTTCACTCAGAATAAGTTGAAAAAGGCACGATCAAGCATTCTTGTTACTTGCTTGAGGAAATTAACAATCATCTAAATCAACAAACAACTATCATAAGCTTTTAATTGCATTACATAAACTGTTTCACTATTCAGTAACAACGATTTTGTTATTAAACTCATTCTCATCTTTCAGGTTATTAATTAGTTAGTGTTTTGAGAGGATTTATATATTTGGATGCTTCTTGCTATTGGATTGCGATCGAAAATACACTGTTTATACCATTTATCTTCACAAACATTGCAATTTAACAATTTTTGTATGATTTTCTTTCTCTTCTTCTTTGGGAGTGGTCACAAGAAATAAAGCTTAACTCTTTTTTATACCCTTTTGCTGTATGTCTCCTCAGAAAGTTATATGAGCAGAAGAGAACAAAACTTTGATTTGAATTCCCAGAAATGGAAGAAGGGGTGAGAAGAAGAGATGGGGAATAGATGAAGACGATGAAGAGTGATAAAAAGAATCTGGAAGGCATTGAAAGAAAGAGGTTGGTTATTATAAATACAAAAGAACAAAAGTGTAGATGAAGAAGAAAGAGACCGCTATGGTCTCAATCAGCTGAAGGTTGTGCAGCACATGTTATGGGTCAGTTATTACAAAACAAGGGAAATTTTCGTAAAGTTTTCTGGTTCTTCCTTATCAACTAAAACCAGCAGTCTACGGAAGTATCATTAACCCTATCATATCATATGTACCTTGACCTATTTCATTGGTGGCAGTAGCCACTTGTATGCAATATGAACACACCTCACATGCACATACTTTGAGAAGCATTAAACATTTTGTGCCAAAGAAGAATGCTTTTCCATCTCTAGCATAAGGAATAGACGTCCATGGATGATGGATGTCTATTCCAGTGCCCAATTTTATTGTGTGTTCAGAGAAGTAGTTGGTGTAAATGCTACTTCTAATTCTCCATTTATACGTAATAATGCATTAACTCAACCAGATATATATATAAATATAAGAGAAGAAAAAGGGTATAATAGAAAGAAAAAAAAAAGTGAGTGAACTGCATATCCGAGTGGTTTCACTTTTGGGACTGGTTTTCGAATGGCCAATGCATGGGAGACAAAGAAAAGACGCACCTGTTTCTCCCAGAAATCGTGCCAAGAGTTAAAAAGAATATATGCTTTTTAAATTCTATGCTTAACCAAACACGAAACCTATTTCGTTCCATTTTGATCCGGCAAACCAACGGATAAACGGGGGAAAAGAAAAGCAGCTTCGAGTTCAGCACCATCTACAAACCCTCACTCTTATTATTAATCCACACCAACAAAATACTATAAACAAATCAAATCAAATTAATCTCATATTAATAATAAGCAAGCACACATCCAAATGATGTTTGGTGTTACTAAAATGATTCTTATTTATATATTGTTAGAAAAACACATCCAAATAGAAATGCTGGCTGGCTGCTCGAAAGAAAACAAATAGTAGTATGTAATAGATTAGATTAGAGTGTATGATGTGCACAAGAATTGATCGAGAATGAGAAGTGAGTATTTCGATAACAACGAAACAACATGAAAATCTGAACTGAGATTCGGACAAAACTAAACAAAACAAACAGGTTCCCTTTAATTTCGTGAATCATCATCTTCGACGTAATCATTTGTGACGAACTCTTAACTAGCTAGCTAGTAGCAGCTACTTCAGCTGATGATGTTAAGAACTTAAGATCGATGCACATATAACACCCAACAACCTTAACCTTAATTATAAGAGTCCATGAAAAACAAATACCCGGTTTCAACTTTCAATCATTATTAGCTAGAGAGAAAGAGAAGAGAGAGAGAGAGAGAGAGAAGCGTCCTTAGGATCTTGGGGGTGGGAAGAATTGCGTACCAGCCATGAAAGCATTCATCGGAGCAGTGTAGAGTGATGCGTCAAAAGGGTTTCCAGCTGTTGTGGCGGTGGTTGTGGCGGCCATGAGAGTGAGTGCCCGAGCTTCACCGCCGCCACCGGAGGAACCCTCGCAACCTGCACTGGCGTAAGGACCGTCCATTCCTTGATCGTAGAGAATTCCCTTGAACACGTGCCCTCCTATGTTCACTGCTGTTTGGTACGCGTAACGCTCGTCCGGTGCATCCATTGCACTCACTTTCACACACCGGAACACCGCCGGAGAGTTTAGCTCCGGTGGAAATTGACCCACCTCCAACCCTAACCAAATCCATCAAAACCACAAATTAAATTAGACCATTCATGTAAATCAAAGAAGCTATCTGGCTAGCTACCTCCAATTTCTTCTCACATGGAATTAGATTAACTTGTTAACGGTAATGGAATGACAAAAAGAGAAAGCATGGTTGGATCACTGGTGAAATGATTCTATATTTATTTAACTTTTACTGCTGATTAAAAAAAAGCAAGGTGATGATGGGTAACTATGGAAGAGAATTTCATTTTAGATGTTAGGTATCAGACATAGAAGGCTACACTTCCTTGAGATCTCACTGTATCTTGATCTCTCTAGCAATAATATCTCATCTAATAGACTCGAATACCTATATAGTTGAACAATATGAAGAAGGATTCTCATTTTATGAACTTTTTTCAGTGTATGTCATGGTGTATATATGGTGCTTTGTCATAAATTTTCTTTCTTTTTTATACCTGTGGTGGTGATAGGAAGTGGAGCGCAAGCGAGAGAACCACCAGCTGCAGCACCTTCGATACTTTCTCTGTGTCTTTTAGAGTGATCTCCGCGAAACTGCGGTGGTTGATTTTGTTGCTGCAACGTAGCTAGTTGCTGCTGTCGTTCACGGCGCTTGGCGGCGGGAACCCAAGTGCTCTTAACGTGAGTTTGGCACTGAAACCCTCGACTCTTGCAGCAGGTTCTGCATCTGAGGTGCGAGCAGTCTTTCTTAGCTTGGTTCCCGCAGTCCTGACAGTTCATGCCGCCGCCTCCGCCGCCACCCACGCCGCCAGCGGACCTCATGACCGTGAAGCCGAAGCGGTTGGAGTCATCCGAGAAAGAGACAGAGACGTCGTCGTTTACGTTGTTGGAGGAGCTGTTGTTGGTGTTGGCGTTGTTCCTGCGACTAGGGCCCACTCCGAAGGAGTAGTAGTTGGTGAAGTTGTGGTGGTACGAGGATTGCGGCCATATCTCGAAGCCCTTGTTGGTGTTGTAGATCTCCTCGTTAACGTTTCTGAACAAAAATTGACTGTTGTTGTGGTTGTTGTTGGTGTTGTTGTCCTCTCTCTGATCCTCCTCTTGTTCTGCTTTGTTATGCCTTCCTCCTAGAGAGAAGAACCCAGCCATGCTCTGTTGCACTCTACGATCCCCAATTCAGAGATAATATCCATATCAGAAAGAAGAAGCTTCGCGAATCTTGAAACAGTTCTTCAGAGGCTTATATATTATCAGACACACACCCCGCAACTGTAATACTAATATTTTTGGGTTACATATAAAGTGCATCTTTAATAAATTTTACTTATTAATTTTCCACCCACTCAAACCTTTTTTTTCTCTTTTTTCTTCTGTGGGTCTTGTTGACTCTCACTCTGTCACTGTGCCCAGACCGTGTGGGGGCGTCTCAACCATGATCTTCTGATCTCCTACCCTTTTTTTCTGACTAAATCAGAAATTAGGTATATATCTCAATTTTCTAAATGCCCATTAATTCAGCAAAAATAACCACCTCCTCCTCTTAAATTTCGTTTCTTTTTCATGCTTTTTCTTAACCCGCAACACACAACTAAAGTGACATGAAGCAGTAAACTTTAAATTATATGTTTATAGAATTGAAAACCCTTTTGAAAGAGAGAGTGAGTGATTAATAGGGTTGTGTGTTTGCAGGTTTTGAGGAAAAGTGTTATTGGTTGGTGTTTGTGTGGCGCAATTATGGCAGGGAATTAGAGTGACTGCTACGCCGCCATGAGAAGTGGAAGAATTAGAACAGAGAGTGGGTGGGTGTGGTGGGTGTTGTGGTTCGCAGACTCAGACTCAAACTGAGAGTGTTTGTGTTGTTGTGGTTGTGTGTTGTGTGTTGTGTGATGTGAGACGAGGGAACAACAAAATCTGCCACTGCCAAGTTCTGTGTTTGGAATTGGATAGATCTGCGTGAATTTTGAGGATCGGAGGGTGGAGGAGGTTCCACGTGTCGCGTCACTGGGTTTTGGTTATTCGTCCTTGCAGCGGAAAACCCGGTGGTACTTTGTCTGAGCGTGGCCATAATTAAGATTGTTTTCTTGCGATATTTATGGTGTGAAGCGACCACATATGATATTCTACACAGGACAGCAGAGGAAACCCAATACGCTGCGTCACGCACATGCACTTACCTTCCCTCACACGTCCCCATCACCGTTCAATTCTTCCCCATCAGACGCCTCTCCCACATCATATTCTTTTTCCAAAATCACCTCTCCTTCTCATCATTTCCTCAATTCATATCACTTTCCATCCTCCATAAATCTTTTTTCGATCCCTAATATTCCTTTTATCTTTCATCTCTAAACAAATTTCCCAATTATATTATATTACTCGGTTTTACACAATTAGTTTTTCATTCTAATGTACTTTTAAGGATTCATCTCTTTTATTAAGTTATAATGTTTATGGATTAATTCGTTTTTTATATATACACAATAATTAAATCAAAATTTTCATTTTTTCTGAAATAATATATTCACATTCATTGATCAAATTGATTATTTACATTTCATGGTATATTTGTATATTTGTGAAACATACAAGAAAATCAATAAATAACAATTATTGTAGAAATAAACAATAATTAGTCATTATATTGATTGAGTTAAATACTATTTTATAAATTGAAAAATTATTGATATCTAAAATAATTTTTGTTACTAATACAAATTTAAAAACTATTTAGATACAAATATTTTTTTAGTTTGTAAAATAGTTTTTAATTTAGTCAATATAGTAAATAATTAATTCTAAATTTTAAAATTAGTTGTTATTTAGCGATTTTCTTATAGGTATCTCGTTTAATTACTAAAAAAATTGTTTATTAATAACAAGATTTTAAAGAATTTCATAGCAAAGATATTACTACTTGCATTATGTGAATAAAATATTAAAAAATAATTTAATTTTAGAAATTAGAATATTAAGCTTTGCATATGCTTATAGAAAAATTATATGAAAAGTTTATAACCAATTCATACCATTTTCATGAGTATAATTATAATTGTAATTACTTCACGTAACTTTTGAGTATTTTATGCCTTACACGTGTTTCTTAATTTTAGAAATTATCATATGTCTTTTCCTTTCTAATTTCAATGAATCACTAATTACAAGTGAATTAAGTGTTAAAATATATAATTAGTGAGTTAACTATAGTTTAAGTAATATGTTTACATTTGATTTTTCTAATAAACACTTGAGATGTGTCTTTTTCTCTTAAAAAATAGTGGAATACTTTTTAAGAAAAAAAGTCAACTCTCTTTTGAACTCATTTTTAAAGAGTATTGAAAAACTCTCTACTCTTATCTTGGTTCATATTTTAGAAGTTTTCTTAAGTGGTGAACTTCTTACCTTATCATTTGGGATTCATCACAAAAGTGATGTGTTTTTTTTCATTTATAAATTTTAACTCATTTTCTATTAAAATCGTTGCAAGCTTTAACCATAAATGTCATAGCTTCCACCAATGATTTCTTATTTTCTCATAGTTGAATGGTACTTATATCTCCTAAGTTGATCAAAATCATTTCAACTTTTTAAGGTTCATATGAAAATTGGTGGCCAAAAACTTTAGTATGAACCCTAACTTCTTTAGGTTTCATACTTTTGGTGTTGTCTATGTTCCATGTTCCCTTGCACACTCTTCCTCTAACCATCTTTCATCTTTAATTTACATGAACCTAAAGAATTTGAACCTATTACCTTATTAGTTTTTTTCTCTTGTATAAACTTCAAAAACTCTCCTCCATTTGTGAAAAACTTTCCACAAATCATTTTCATCACATCGACCATTAAACCAAATGAAGAAAATGATAATATATCTTCTTTACCTTTTTAATAACTCCCTTTCCCATTTTTCTCTTTCCACACACTCTCTATCTCTTTCTTTCATCTCCATATTTTGGCCTCCACATTCGTGAAAATATGAAAATTAAATAATGATATTTTTTTTTCAAAAATAAGTAATCAAGTGTTAAAATATAAAATTATTTTTTAATGCTGAATTTTCAACGAGTTTACTCTGTAAATTATTCGAATGTATAAATTAGTGACAATTTGTTATTTTAAGTAAGAAATTGTGACAATTGCATTCTACATTTAAGTTGAATAAAATCATTTTGTTATTAGTTGTAATATTTTATACTAAATTATATTGTCAATTTGATATTCAGGTATAAAGTTTAATGACCAATTTATATTTTTACACCATTTACTCAATATTTTTTAATTGACGCCGTCTAAAAATAAAATCATAACTATAATATTTAAGAGACAATATTATTATGTAGTAACTATTTTGGTTGTTGATAATAGATGAGACGTTGATGCACGATACCACCCACTTTTAATAAATTGCTTTTAACCTTTGTGAAATTGTGAATTTGATCACGTAAAGTAACATGCACCTGCGAATTTCTTCATGATAAAGTTGTCGGAATCCAAATAGGTAACAAGTTCATCCACCAAAACATTATTTCAGTTGAAAATTATGGTTATTAAATACAAATATTTAGCATTATAAGGAATGAAATCTCATATATAGTTAAAATATTGAGTCTAAAAGTAAATTAACTAAAAGCGTATTTGAATTGTATGAGATGATGTTGTTAGCCATATAAAAAGTTTTATAAGTAAAACAACAACTTTATGATCAATTAAGTCCCTGTTTTAAAGTTGGAAAAATAATTTTCTAATTTTCAATAATGTGTGTGCATATATAATTAATGAAATAAAATGAATTTAACATAAATTATAATTATATTCAACTATTCCAAGTCAATTATTTTGAATTTAAACTTAAGATGTAGTGAACCGGTCAAATTAAAGAGGTTTCGATTGATTTTATTTCCTTTAATTAGCTAAAAAAAATTATATAATTATTATAAATTTTATTTTGAAATGTAATTATCACTAAATTTCTTTCGCAAATTTTTTGTCTGAATGATACTTGTAAAAGTTATTCCAACGCTTAAATAAAATTTCGATATTCTATGTAATTAATGTATGATGATGACCTACATTTTTTTTAAAATTATAATTATTTATATGATTATTATAATTTTTTTTATTATTGAAGTAGATTAAATTTTCTAATCGTAATTAAAAATATATTATCTTGCTTAATCACTATTTAATTGTATTAATTTTCTTTATAAACTTTATTAATCTTCCATTTGAACTTCATAATTTTATACTCGTGTACCAAAACTTTGATGGTCATCTAATTCCAGCCAATATATAAGTAGACTAATTTTATTGAGTATGGAGCATTCTTTTCAAACTCAAATTTAAAAAATATAATTGCACTTTTTGTCTTAATTTAATATCTTTTGTGAATTTAATTTCCAATTTTTCCATGCATATTATCCCTCAGTTTTAAAATATCGCCAATTTTGTCCTTTTCATTATATCTCAAATATTAAAATTTGTCATACATGGTAAAAGTGTATGACAAAAACAACAATATATTAAAAACTAAGAGACAAATTAAAAGATAATTGGAAGAAAAAACGCAATGAGCCAAGGATTTAAAAGGGAATATTATCATTGACTTAAGTGAAAAATAAATAAAAAACTTTAAAAAGTTTATATGTGATGTCACTAATTTCTTGTGTACTTTTTTGTTTAAATTCTAAAACCAATTAATACCATAAAATAAAGAAAATTATTTCAAATCAAACCTCGTTTTCAACTCAAAATTCTTGGCGTAATCATGATATGATTGACGCTCAATTTCACACAATAATAATAATTCACGGCTTTCACACACATATTAAGAAAAAGCTAATTGATTAATTAAATTACTAAAATGTTCTCACATTTTACTTATAGAGATTTTGCGTTACATTTTTCTTTATTTTGTTATTCATAATAGTTGTGTCATTATTGAAGATATGATAACTACATTCTATAAATACACTTTTCACTGGATTTCTTTTTATAAATACATAAGATATTAATTAAGGGTTGTTTTCTCATTTAATTTAGTGGTTTGTAGCTTGCAATGTAAATGATTGTTGAACACTATTCTCTTCCACCTCACACGTTTGTAACCAATGTTGAAGTAGTTTAAATTAATATTTATTAAAAAATATTGAAATAAAATTATAATTATTGTATTTGAAAAATAAATGACAATTAATTTAAAAAATTATAGAGAAAACTTAAATATCATATAATGTGAATTTTTAAAAGAATAAAAGTAATATAATTAAGATAATACTTGTATATTTTATTAATAAAATGAAAATTGTATATATATATATATAAAAAAAAATTAGTTATCAAGTTTTATTTTAAAATAATTATTAAAAAAATCACTAAATAGAAATAATTTTACAAACAAAAAATAATTAATTATTATAATAATTAAGTTAGATATTATTTTAGAGACTAAAAAATTATTTGTATCTAAATAGTTTCTATTATCTATAAAATTTGTAAATTAGTTTTTAAACTGGTATCTAATTAGTTATTAATTACTTATATTTTAAAATTGAAATTCTAAAAAATTCAGGGTTAAGATTTTTTTTAATTTTTTCTTTTATATAGTCTCTATTTTAATACATTCTTTTACTAATAAAAAAATGTTGTTTTTAAGTGAAAAACAATGTTAATATATTTATATAGGATAATTTAAGTTAAAATTACTAAAGATTCCACTTTTTTCAGTGTACTTTGGAAAACCTAATCTGCTTTAGTTAAACTGAGACTTCAATTATAGGCCTTCCATTGTGGAAGATGCATCACGCATAAACCTGGAACAATATGATTATATATTTTTTTCAAGTTTGATGATTACCACATACATTGGACGGTGAATATATTTCTCCAAGACATTGTTTTTTCTTGTTTTGAGGAATCTCATTGACATTGTTGTTGCTTCCATCACTTCCACAACTCGGGTAAATTCATGGTTTTCCATTCCTATTTATTTGTCTTTTAAAGTATCACCCATGATCATTATGAGAGTGATGGATAGATGGAAACAAGAGTAACGTAACACACGTTACTTGACGCGTTATGCCAAGACTCTGCCTACATTTTAAAGGGCAAAAAAAAGTTAAATGCAATGGCTTTTTCAATGCTATCACACATCTTAAACAAACTTTAATGTGTTTAAATAATGCAGAATTTGTCATTTCATGTGGGTTGACATACATGCATCTAAGTAAATGCCAATAAAAGATTGCTAAACTCCTAGCTACCATAATTTCCTTTCCATTCTAAGACTTTGTAGGTCGTTGGCTGAACTCGATGTAATGTATACACAAATCGTTTGTTATTTTTTTTTATATCGTATCAGCACAGATCAGAGAATTATGAATTGTCAGATGTAAATGGGTAATGACATTTATTATTGAAAAAGACTGACAGCAGGAACCAGAGATTTTTCGTCAGCCCTTTTAGCAGTGTCTCTGAGTTCTTTAAGGATCTACGTGTCTCTAACATTCACTTCATCATGTATAAGAGGAGATTTTAGTATATATCAGAGAAGACACGAGAAACAAAGATAGATTCACATCTGGTTAGGAATACACTTATTATTGACTATACTGGATGTTCCAAGACTGAAAGTTTACCAAATGTTTTGTCCGAAACAAAAATAAAAATAAAATCCATTTGCAACTGTTTGAAATTTATATTTTAACAATAATTGTGTCATTTCATGAGGGAAATTCTCTTTGACCTATTCCAAGACTCATTAATAGTTTGTTCAAGAATTCAAATTATGCAGTTTCATGTGCCAACTTTTCTGTGTTATTAGCAAAAGAACATAATGGGGGAGAAAATTGTTGCGGACTTTCCCTTTTCCAATTGAACAGCATGAATTTGCATGGTGATGTGATGTGGCATGAGTCTTTGGTCACACACCCTACAGTGATCATAGCTGGTCACATATAGTTTCTCACCGAATTTCTAGAAAGAAATGGTGCAATAGTTGTAAAGCAAAGAAGGTAACAGAAAGATTGAGATGAAACAAAATTTGGAATTGGTCAATTTGTAAGGATGAAGCAGCTTCATGCTCAGCTACCTAAGCTAAGCTAGTTGTCATTTGCAGAAAGTGAGAGGCACTAACACCACAACACAAAACAAAACATATTCACAATAACAGTTCAAAATCCATTGTTGTAGGGTTTTAATGTTGTGTGTTTTGTAAACGTAGAAACTATAGTAGAGTAGTTTTTTTTTTTTAAATTGTGCTGTTTTTTTTTAGAAACTTGTCTCTTGAATATAAGGAGATTTAGTTATGCTTTCTTGTTTAAGAGTTAAAGTATTTCTAAATTTTATTTTTCTGATAAAAAATAAAAATAACAGTTCAAAATGTGTGTTTATTAGAGAGAAAGGGAAGTAGCTAGAAGAGGAGGGATTAATTAATAGTAGCAGTAATTAACAGTGTGTGAGAGTTGTCCACGGTCTCAAAAATCAAATGAAAATTAAAATCCTCTTTCAAATGATTCACTAGCACGTGAACCACCCCAAAGTGTAATTAATTTAAGACCACTAATAATTGCATTCAATTATATAACTGGATTATGTAACAACAAAGGACAGTGTCTGCGTTGCACTGCCGTACGCTAATTCCTTTTCACATCAAATTTCACTTTAAAATTAAACAACACATAAAAACTTATCATATTCATCGTTATAAGATTCACTATTCATATTCAATGGCAGGGTTTTCGAACGTTGAAGAAGCTTAATTAGTGACAACACATCATTCCTTGGTGAAACACTCTAAACATGTAGAAGTTCGAACACACTTCTTCATGTCAACGTGTTTGTGTCAGACACACGTATCAAACATGTTAGCTTAAACACACTATTTGTGTCAAATACACGTATCAAACATGTTAATTCGAACACACTTCTTCATATTCACATTTTGTATCGGACACACATATCAAATATGTTAGTTTGAACACACTTCTTCAAATTCACGTGTTTGTATCGGACACACTTATCAAACAATCTTAAAACACTAAGATGTGTACGACATTTAGTATTATATATGATTCCGAAAGCAAAGTTTGCATTATAAATTGAAATGTTATTAGGGGCCCGAGGAGAGAAATGATCTTTGTTTCACCAACTATTACTACTACCATTATTTGGCCGCCCCCTTTGTCCACTATGTCACATTCTCGCACTCTCAAGTAACTTTCTAGTGTTTCTTTCAACCATGATTGATTCATTTTTTTTCCCTTTTTTCTTTTACTAACTTTTGGTTCTTTTGTTTTTGTTTCTTTCTTCTCTCTGCGGCATTAAAGACTCTTGAATCAATATAATTATGATTAGACCAATTAGTGGCCCAATTCAAAATGATGCTCTCAATCTTGATGGTGCATGAGTCTCAAACAGGTCAACAATACCTTTTTCGAAAGACCACATAATACTATGCAAAATCTACCCTCTAAACAAACTGCCTTAGCTCAACGCCTAGGCACCACTCACTTATCACACTTAATTAATCCCAATCACTCATACTAATATAATAAACTTATATCACATGACTCCCTCTAACTAATCTCTATTATTTCAATTGTTGGATTATAAAAACCAAACTATATAACTGTTGTTAAGTTTGCTGTGAGATAGTATAATTATAGTCAATTATTGTATTTGAAGTATTGTTTGTTTTGGAGTTCAGAGTTTTGTTATAGTTTGTTCTGATTTTAAGTAAATTGAAAGTGTATTACCAAAGTCAATCATTGTATCTGAAATATTAATTATTTTGAAGCTCGAACCCTATTACAATTTTTTTTTTAAAATATATAAAATCATTAGCGGACAATCTCAACAATATCTTAAAATATGATTATTGAAGTCAATGATGCAATAATGTCGAAAACTTGAGTTCATAACAATAATGTATACAATAATTATATATTAAAATTAAATTATTATGATCACTAATAGTAATTGATATATATTGTTCATTTTAAAATTTGAAACTTTGTCCTAAGAGAATATCATGAAAAAATTATGAACTTCAAAAGAAACAATATCTACCCTAAACCCTAAAATATAGTGACTGAAATAACATTTCTAACAATGCATAAATTATATTTTATATATATAATACATTTATTATTTTATTCTATAAGTGAATATTAAATCTTTCAAAGTTGGTTTTATAAAAATAAAATAAATTTAAATGTTTTGTAATATAATATCATATCTAAGGAGATTTGTTAGATACATCTAACTCCCGAAGGAGAGACATTAGAAGTAAGTAGAAAAAGCAGATAAGATATTTGAAGAATTGAAAAGACGTTTTTTTAGGGTTTCAAAATAGAGAGTGAAACTTTCCTCCTTTTTGTGTGTTGCAAATTTCCTCTTCCCGATTTAGTCTATATCATGATTGAATTATAGACCATTTTCAAGGTCGGTTTGGGCTGGCCCAACAAGATAACTTAAGATAACTTATTTAAGTACCCATCATTCTTCATGTCTTTTGTTCTTCATCATTCAACTTGGTTTAATTTTTAATTCAAAAATATATATAAACCAAATGCAGTTATATTTAGTTATATTTTGTTTAATACAAAACCAAACTAATTTCTTTTAATTTCTTTTGAATCAATTTCTATTATGATACAATCACTACACTTTTTTAAAAAATGTTAAATATTTTATAAAAAATTATGAAATAAAATAATAAATTTATTCTATTTTTTATAATTATTTTGATATTCATGATTTTAATTTTCTCTCATATTCATAAATAAAATACGTAATCTAATAGTTACAATTATAATACAAATATATTATCATGAAAAGTGTAAATATTACTTAAACCTTTAAAAATTACATTCATATATATTAAGTCCATATATAAACTTAAAATTCACTTCTTAATGTGGTATCTGAATCTATCATAACAAGAGTTTGTTGGATCTACTGTGTTATCTGCTATCGGTAGTTATCGGACCACTATAAATACATAGTCACACACACGAGTTAGTAGTCTCGGCATAGTTTCGACGCGAGGAGTATGTGTTGGAAATCTCACATCGACTAGATTTCATAGTATATAAATGAATGTAAATCTCACATTTTAAGTCGATTTTATAAAGTTGAATTAGATTTAAAATCTACTACTTAATACCAATTAAATAAAAACAATTATAATTTTATATTTTTATTAGTGTTATTTCATTTTTTTATTGGATGGTTTTATTTTTTTAAGAGGCATATATTTAACTTGTGAATTAGTCATAAGGGATGACTATACCTAACAAGTCTAGTTACTCATCCTAGCTAGTTTCCTGTGTTTAGCATCTTAATTTTCATAAAGGGTTTTATTATCTCTTTCATTTGCTTATGTGTCACTTTTTTCATTTATTTATTCTGAAAACTTTGTTGAGAAAGAGTTGATAAAGCAATTGATCACATGCTCTATTAACGAAAAAATAAATAAAGCTCGAGTTTATATAGTGTTATATAATTGATCAAAATTTTTAAGGTAGTATTTTTCACTTTGTTATAGAATTTTTTACTTCAAGATATTACCGTTCGTCTATGTTATATAAAATATAAAATCTTTTAATATTTTTATTTTAATGATAGATTTAATCCTATTATTTTAAGTGAATTTTTTAGATATTAAAATAACTATTTAATAGGAGAAAATTTTAAAATGTAATTTTTATTGTTATTTTAGAGATTTTGAATTTTTGTTGTAGAAAAACGTATTACCTATCGTGACTGTACTCAACATCTTATAAATAATAAGTAATTGATATTATTTTTAAGATCGACCATTAAATATGTTCTTAGTTAATTGTAATTATCACTTTAGTATACACATTGGAAAAAAACAATTATTTATTTAATAAATTAAATTTTTCATTAAATATTTTTTTTTAAATATATAAGTTATATTGTAATTAAAATCTATATCAAATAAATATTTTTGAACATATATATATATATATATATATTATATTTTAGATTACTGGTAAATGATTTATATTTTAATTATTATTAGTCTACTTTAAATAATATTAAAATAAAAAATATTGAAAATGTTATATTGAAATATGTAAACAGTTAAGTTCAACCGTTTAACTATTATTAAAAATATTTATATCGTATGCGTGTTAGAAATAATGAATATAGAAGAAGAAAAAAATGTGTTTTCCGAATCGCTTTCTGATGTTTATTTATAGTTTATTTAATTGCCTAAATAATATTAAAAATGCAAGAAACCATATAAGATGCATATTTAATTAGTAACATATTTGAATTTTTTAAATATAAAAATATATTTGAAGTAGGTTTTTTATATTCAGTTTCAATTTATTAACCAATTTAGTTGATATTAAAAATATAAGAAGATATATAAAGTGCATGTTAGGAAAATAAAATCTAGTACCTTACAAAAAGAAAATATTTCAATGAAAGTGAATCTGCAGAAAATTGAAAAAAAAAGGAGGTTCGAGGAGACAAGTAATTTTACAAGTGATAATATAAGTAAATAATTTCCAATGTAAATAATTATTTAAAAAAATATAAGCAATTAAATTAAGTAAAATTGCATACAACAAGATTAAAAAAATCATAAAGACCAGTTAAATACAAAATAATTTGATAAAATTTTAAATATAAGCTGGAGATATTTTAATTTTAAGAGGTTTAACCAACATTTTTTTAATCATAATATTCATAAATAATATATTTTTTTATTTTAGTCTTTAAAATTTATTTATTTTACTTTTAATGACATCATATATTGACGTGGCATTTTTTCTATGGCAGTATTGTACAATTTTATTAACATATCATATAAATTTGTCATCTTATTAGAGTTAATACAATGAAGATAATTAACAACTAAAAACAAACTTAATAAAAAGGTAAATCAAACAAAAGAGTAAGATAAAGACTAAAACCAAAACATCATACATAAACTAAGCTATTTTTAAAATGTTTACAACTTTTAAATTTCAAAAACTACAAACAAAATTATTCTTCAAAAGAGTTTTCCAAACTAATTTTTTGACATTGTTTTATTGACGGCTTTGATCTATTTGAAATGAAAAAGTAATAAATAATTTTGTGTTTATTTTTCATTAATATTAGTATTTTGAAGTAGTAACGTTATCCTTACGATTTGTAGTAATGTTATCCTTTTGACGAATCCAAACGCGTCGCATCGCAGAATCCCGTTTTCCTCTCTCTCGAGCCTTGCGCTTATTTTCTTCCATTCAAACTTCAAATTCTATGCGCCAACTTTATTACATCCATGCATCACTCATATTTTATCACATGTTTTGCTTTTTTTTTTTTTTTTTTTTTTTATAATAAAAAATTTTTTTTTAT
>Ga0123342_1002989_pt1 | contig 27649 bp, 22 predicted proteins | sample Turbeawhitnodule_FD_89960 | JGI IMG/M metagenome (GOLD analysis project Ga0123342, IMG submission 89960) | Root nodule microbial communities of legume samples collected from Mexico - Turtle bean Mexico white nodule | ecosystem: Host-associated > Plants > Roots > Nodule | place: Mexico: Nepantla... | reverse complement strand
TTAAGATTAAAGTGTTTTTCAAACTAAGTGAAAAACAACCTGTTGTTTTTTCGAAACAACCGATTGTTTTACTCTTAGGTGTTTTTGAAAAGGTTGAAAACTGTTTTGGTTGGTTGACTTGCTATCAAACCAAAAGAATCGATTGTTTCGTGATTTCAATCGATTATTTGTTTGAAAATCCTAACAGAATTTTGTTTTGTTAGTTGAGTGTGCTTTAAATGATTTTCAACTGAATACGCTCCTGTATTAAATAATTTGACCAATCTTTGAAAGCTATAAATAGCTTGTGTATGTTTTATAACAAACAAGAAAAATAGATTTGAGTTTTTCAGTTGTGAAAGATTGCTTTCAAGTTTTGAACATTCACTTTTCAGCTTTTGTTTTCTCAAGAGAGGGTGAAATAGGATTACATCTGTTTTGATTTCAGTTTGTTCTGTAAACAAGTGTAATTCATTATGAATTCTTTGTAATTTCTAGTGTTGTAAGCCAAGGAGTGTTGTGTGCTCTTGAGGTTGTCAAGATCAACATTCTTGGTATGTGTTGTGCCAAAGGAAGTGAGTTTCTAGAAGGGTTCAAGGTCACTTTTTTGGTGGTTTTGTGTGTAATCTGTATTTGATTGCTTAGTGGATTGCCCAGTGGCTTTTGGGGACTGGATGTAGCTCTTGGTTTAAGAGTGAACCAGTATAAATTGTTTGTGTATCCCTTTCTTCCTTTAAACTCATCTAAATTCAGTTGTTATTGTTTTGCTGGTATAAACAAACAATTGTTTTGAAGAAACAACCGATTGTTTTTTTGGTGCTTTGTTGTTTTGTGTTGTATATCTTGGCTAACTGAATTTCTGATAGAGTTTCATACAAAGGATTTTGTTCTAGCTGAAAAAGTTTCAAAAGCCCCATTTAAACAATTCACCCCCCTCTCATTTAAGGCCATATATTCTAACAGACCTAGTGTACGTGGGCGCATGGGAACAACGCAGGTGCGCTTCTCATTAACTTCTCCCTCTGCCGCAATGTGAGCCACCGCACGGCGCCTTATCTCGGTGAAAGTTTTGGGGCGGTTCCTGATGAGTGATTCGCTTGAAGGTCCTGACACGATGCCCTTTCTAAACGCATGCACCATCATCGTTTCATCCTTAGTGTTCAGCCTCACCACCTATGCCCCAAAACGGTTGAGGAACTCCTTCAAGGACTCTCCCTGATACTGCCTTACGTCAAAAAGATTGTAAAAGATGGACGGGGGAGCCCGATTCGCGATGTAATGTTCTCTAAACAACTTAGTGAGTTGTGGGAACGACGTCACGTGGCCACCAGGGAGGCTGATGAACCAATCCATCGTGGTTCCCACCAATGTGCTCATGAACAGCTTGCATCACACCGCGTCAGAGCCCCCAACCAACATCATCTGCGTATGGAAAGCCGTGAGATGAGCCTCTGGGTCCTCCATACCGGTGAAGGTGACTTTGGGCCCTACGAACGTGGTTGGTATCACGATATCCATGATCGCTTGCTAGAACGGCATCGGGAATTCCCTGGGTGGCGTCGCAGGTTCTTGATCTTCCACCTCACGTTCCCCTACCTGATTTTGCAGATCCTTGCGCAATTCCTCATTTGATCGGCGCAGTTCTTCGTTTGTTGCCCACGACGCAGCCAAATCAGCCTGGATGCGTTATTGATCCGCTCTTGACGCAACCACTTCTTCTTGGAGGGCCTGCATCGTTTCCATAATCTGTTGTAGGATGAGGCTTTCGCCCCCGTTTGGGGCAACAGATCCTTGCCTCGTATTCCTCATCTTTCTTGATCTTTCTTGTTCTTGCTGGTGGGACAGTGTTTTAGATCGTCCCCCAAGGTGGGTGCCAAATGTTCCTGTCGGTTGACTCGAGGGCCTTCGTACGTCTCACAATACTCCCACGTCTGATTCTCTATGCCTTCGTTTGTGCCTTTCTTTCGATCAAACACCTGAAATCACAAATACAAGAGGTCGTTTGCACTCCGACGCTTAAGTCAATCTTAGGGCTAGGAAACACCAAAACTGTTAAGCGTAAAAGCTCTGTGTAAACTCTGTGTGTGAAGTGGCGCAAATGAATCGCGTACCTTACTAGGTTTGTTACTACCCTTTATATAGTCCAGGGTTTCCACTGTTTCCATTACCCAAAATAGGCTTTCTGAGGGTGGGCCCTAGCGCCGCTATTACCCACTCTTAAGGCAATCTAGTGCGTGAGGCTCCCTTACTGGAGTGCAACCTTTGACGGGATGACCACCTGGGTACCACCTCGTGCACCTGGTCTCTAGGGTTACTCGTCTTGGGAGTGCCCTAGCTGCTCACGTGCCATGCGTGCAGTTTCACCCTTAGAACATGGCCCTTACAGGTCGTATGTTTTTTAGTGGCTTTTTACTTGTGTTGCGCCCGAACGCGTCATCCACACTGCATGCATGGACCCCCCGTGATCTAGGCTTCTCCCTTACTAACAACTGGTGTGTGGTCTGGGATCCCCCTCTCGTGGCCCAACTCCGCTGTTTGAGTCACCGATGTCCGATCTCTTATCGACCTCATGATATTGCCGAGGACACATCAGTACATCCTAATGATCGGCGTCTGACCACTGTTCGGTACCTTGGCTCACGTGCCTTGCGAGACCCTGGCCGACGCCACTCGTGGGACCCACCTTATGCGGGCCCACCATTACTAGCGGTCAAACTACGCCCGAGGACTGGTCGGTACACTTTCAGTTGAGATTATATTCTCATGAGGGAAAGTTATTACAAGAGGTAAGCTATTAAAAGGGACTTGAGATCCCAGATGAAGGTACGCTGTTTCTAAGACTGAAACTTGTTACTTCTTGATTCTTATAAGTCCGGTACTGACTTGATCGTCAGAGTGCAATCAACAGGTAGGACTCCCTTTGTTTCAACGGAGCAGCGTTCCAGTGCAACAAGACGCATAACAAATTCCAGAAGAGACAGACGGAGCTAGAACTTGTCATTAGAGTCAATCGGCGAACAGGTCAACCGGCAAGAACACCGATCACTAAGCACTAAGCCCTGAGCGCTTTGTCCAGTACAATTTAGAATATTCCACTTCAATTCTATTTATTCAAATATTTAAGTTTTGTCAATCGATTTCTTTTTGTTAAGTCTTATAATAGTTTAATCGACTTCATGCATTTGTCTATTTTAGTTAAAAGGAAAAATCACACTAAAAGTGATCAATTAGATTATTTTTACAAAGATTAATCAACATTAAAGTTGTCTTTATAATAAAGTAATAAAAAATAAATAAATTAATAATTTTGGAGTATGGTCTAGAAATGAGCTACTATGATAAATTGAAAGAAATTCAATGACCTCGAGTAAAACTTAAATGTTTAAGTGTGACTTTAATATAAAATTAGTAATAATGATAAATCTTAAAATGAGATTATATGGGAGGAGAAGAGCTAAAGACAGGGGGAGAAATTTTCTTAAAAATTATAAAATAGAAAAGGGACTTGTTAAAGACACTGTAAAAGTAACAAAAACAAAAATTTAAATTGTATAAATTTCAATTAATAGAAGAACCCGCATATAAATATGTATTACCAACATTTTTACATTAAAAATAAAGAAAAAGACAATAAAAGATGTGATGTAATAAAAAAAATAGAGATAATAAATAAAGTAAAAAATAAGACGAAAGAAATATGTTTTATAAAGTAATTATTTTATATTATTTAACTAAAATAATATAAAGTAATTTTTTATAGGATCTTTTGTAGTAATAAAAAATAAATATTAAGTATCATTAAACCTCTAATTAAAATAAAAAAAAATTTGTAATTAGAATCAAAATTTTATTTAATAATTTTAATTAATTTCCTTTAAACATGCATTTACGAAATCATTTAGACTATGTGGTTGGAAAAATATTAACATTTTCAAACACGTTTTTTAATACATTATATATATATATATATATAATTTATTTCTCAAAGATCTCATAGACTTACTGAGTTTTGGCCCGTCAACGTCCCTTTCACCATTCCCCAGTTCTCCCGCCATGGATCACCGCGTCTCCCGCCGATCCGAGATCCTCACCAACCACCTCCTCCGTCGCGCACCGCCTCCTTCCTCCGTTCTGCACCCCCATCGCTGTCTGAGCTACTCCCCTCCCGAGCTCTCCAACGATTTCGCGTTCGACGCGCGGGAGATGCGGAGGCTGATGGACGGGCACAATCTGGAGGACCGCGATTGGCTCTTCTCCGTCATCGTGCAGAGCGCACTCTTCAACCGCCGCGAGCGCGCCGGCAGAATCTTCGTCTGCCCAGACTACAACCAGTCCATGGAGCAGCAGCGCGAAGCCACCTTGAAGCGCATCGAGTATCTTGTGAAGAGAGGGGTTTTCCGAGGGTGGCTCACCGGCGAGGCCCCGGAGGAAGAGTTGAGGAAACTCGCGCTCCATGAGGTTCTAGGGATGTACGATCACTCCCTTGCTGTTAAGCTTGGTGTTCACTACTTCCTCTGGTTGGTTCTATTGTCTCTTTTCTTTTTCTATCGTCTTCTTCTTGAGAGTATTGAGAATTCTATTTAGAGCTTAATTTCTATGCATTGGTAGTTTGAATAGTGTTATATTATCAACTCATCAGAAACCATAGATAGGACAACCGTCAGATTATACTTCTTTATTAGTACTTTTGGGAGAAGAAAGTAAAAAAAATTATATGATTATTCCATATACTAAATTTAGTTTATGCATAAATTAATTTGCACAAATAATTTTTATTAGCTTTCCTACAAGATTATTTTTAACTTCTGGAAAAATTTATTTTACCAAGTTCATTTTATTTGTTTCCTCAAAGAATTATTTATGCTGAAGTTTATCCAAACATGCTTGAAAAGAATTACTCTCTCCTAAATAGCGTGTGCATAGCTACAACGTTAAAAGGGTCTTGGAGAAGTTTTCTACTTGAAAAAGCTCTATATTCGGAAGAGAATAGCATATTAACGGTTCTAGATTTTACCCACACTAAACCGTAGTCTCTAACGTGATAATGCTCTCTTTTAGGTTATGTTTTTGTTTTCTTTCTCCATGTTTCCACATTTTTTCTTGGGTAAATAACTTTTTTGTCCTGAGAGTGTTTAGCAGTGCGGCAGAGGTTGTCGTTTGGTCTTCTTATACACACACTGTTCAACATTTTGTTGATTTGGATTTGATTGTTTCGTAGATATATAATTCAAGTTAGGTTTATCGTTGGTTGAATTGTGTCACTGATATTGATCCAAAATAAAAATAAAAAAGTAGTTGGTGCCAATAATCTTTGAACAGGCAACCATATCCTCAAAAATCTACTAAATCTAGTGAGTTGTTCTTAATTGAAAAAGTTATTACTGCAATTCCTTCACTTCTCAGCGCTGTGTACAAAAGTTCCAAATGCATGAAGTTGTTGAATTCATTGAGTTGTTCTAAATACATTGTAAACTAGACCTGTGCTGCTGATTAGTAACCAACCTGCAATGATAGAGGATATACTAATGTTATGAATAATGCTGTATTGAATACTGGTAATGGTGGTACTGATGTAATGTGATTAATGGATTGCAAATCCTTTACCAAACAATTTTTTGGAGGACAAACGTGATTTATCCTTTTTCTGTGAGTTGGTAAAAGTTAGATAACGATGTCAAGTTGGTCCCTAAAGTACCTTTTTCAAGCTAACTTTTATTTAAAATGATTGACGCGGCAACACTTAAACTTTTATGACTTGGTTTAGTGACACTGGTTTTATGTTTGAAACCAAATGTGAAGGGTTATGAATGTTTTAATATCTGACAAAGCTCACACCACTTGTTTCTATACTTTTCCTATAAGAGGGTTGCTTTTCAATCACAGAATTTTAAGTTTAAATCCAACTATATACTTGACGAAGAAAACTTGATGGTCTTGCATTCGTGAGACCAAGCCTTGATTTTGTATATTGTGTGTATTTTGGCTGGGAGAGGGTTCTGAAGGGTGAATTCAAGTGTTCACATTCTGTTTGTAAAGGAAAGTTTTGATTGTTAGCACATACCTGATCTTTCTAAGGAACACATCCTTTGCCAGACAAGCAAGCAAGCTCTTGGAGGAATTGAAACATAAATAACTAGTTTAATTTCTCTTATTGTCCCTTTCGTACATTTTTAGTGCGGCATTTTGGAAAACAAAAAAATGAATGATGGATTCTTTCTTGACGCGCACCATGTATCAACTCACTGTCTTATCTCTGATGAATAATGGGTTTCAGGGGTGGGGCCGTGAAGTTTTTGGGAACCAAGCGCCATCATGACAAGTGGTTAAGTGCCACTGAAAACTATGACATGAAGGGTTGTTTTGCTATGTCTGAGTTGGGCCATGGAAGTAATGTATGTGAAGGTTGCTAAATTAGTTGGGGTTCATTTTGTCCGCATGTAATTTATTATGATTTTGCCTTGTCACCTTTAATAATTCTTTGCACACTAATTTTTACAGGTGCGAGGAATTGAAACAATCACCACTTATGATTCAAACACTGGAGAATTTGTCATCAATACTCCATGTGAATCGGGTCAGAAGTATTGGATTGGTGGTGCAGCAAATGTAATGATTCTTTTTGTACACATGATAATTATTTAAAAGCCTAGACACGATAATATTGGGTGCTCACATTTTTCTCCTGCTCCAACTTTGTATATATTAACCCTATATTATTAACTTGTGTTTTTATTCAGCATGCAACACATACTATAGTCTTTTCACAGCTCAATATAAATGGAAGCAATCAAGGGGTGCATGCATTCATTGCCCAAATCAGGGATTCAGATGGAAACATATGTCCAAACATCCGAATAGCTGATTGTGGTCACAAAACTGGTTTAAATGGAGTTGATAATGGCCGTATCTGGTAATATATGTTTTTTCAAACAAGTTGCGCCTGAAAAATGAATTTTATATAAATTAATGAACTCAGAAACTCTGGACACGGGTCCTCAGGTTTGATAATGTGAGGATACCTCGGGAGAATTTGTTGAATTCTGTGGCTGATGTTTCCCCAACTGGTGAATATTTGAGTGCAATAAAAAATATTGATCAGGTGATTTGCTTTTCCAGAGAGATGATATTCCCTTTGGTCTCCTTGTGGTCTTCTTTATTCCCTTCGGAAAGCTTGTTCACATATCTTTTGTTGTATGTCATTCTTGCTCCAGAGGTTTGCTGCTTTCTTAGCCCCTTTGACCACTGGTCGCGTTACTATTGCTGTTAGTGCTGTTTACATGTCCAAGGTAGTGCGACCATCTATATTTGTAGATTTCACGTTTGTCTGTGTTTTTTCTTTTCTGTGCATTTAACTAACTCATTCCAAATTTGATATCTTAACTTATCATGCCATTTATTTATCCTTAGATTAGCTTGGCCATTGCTATAAGATATGCTCTGACAAGGCGGGCATTCTCCATTACACCAAATGGACCTGAAGTTTTACTGCTTGATTACCCTAGTCATCAACAACGTCTGTTACCTCTACTTGCAAAGGTGTAAGTCATCTAATTACAGGCATTTTGATATCTATTTCATCAAACCTCAAAAATAAAAATGATTCAATTCTTTATGGGATTGAAGCTTAGGTATGTCATTTTTCTATATATTCCTGAAAGTAAGATGCCTTGTGCTTTTCTCACCAAAATGTCAAGACAAAGAATCTTTAAAAATATGCTCAATATTACTGGATTAGTTAATTTTTACAATAGTTCAGAGGTCATTTTCCCATGTGGATATCCTAGTTTAATCGTTTTAGTATATAAATGGCCCAAGATAAATACCTTTTTATGTTCATTTCTTTACACTTTTGTACAGATATGCAATGAGTTTTTCCGCAAATGATCTCAAAATGATGTATGTTAAAAGAACACCTGAGTCAAACAAAGCAATTCATATTATTTCTAGTGCATACAAGGCTACTTTTACTTGGAATAATATGCGTACTCTCCAAGTAAGTTTTTTCTTTGGGTTTGATAGATAATATTAGTATATGCCTTAGCCCTCCCTAAGGTCCTATTAATGCTTGAATTAGGAATGTCGTGAAGCCTGTGGAGGCCAAGGAGTTAAATCTGAAAATCGTGTTGGTCATTTCATGGGTGAATTCGATGTGCAATCGACATTTGAGGGGGACAACAATGTTCTGATGCAGCAGGTAAATTGAGTATTCTGTTAAATATGAAATTTGAATAATAACTGAGCACGAGATTTTTAATTTCAAACCCAGGAAATATGATGAGCTGGTTGCATTGTGCAAAACATTAATTGGATCCTAATAAGTTGTATTAGTTTATTTACATTTTACTTTTAAGCAGTGGTAGTAATAATTATTATGAAATAGTTATACAGAATCCAACTTAGGATACTAGATGGGCCTTCATCAAAAGACTTTTGACTTTGGTTTGATTGATTTCTAAAATTAGTATTTAAACCTTTTTGTTCAGGTGTTAGAATTTTGATCCTTGTTACTTTTGATTTTTATTAATTGAGATTTCTCACAAAAGGTATTGGTTAGTGTATCCTTTGTCAGACTTGAACCTAAAGAAATTTTAAACGATAAATACTAGAGGTAAAAACAGCCCTGGTTGCGGGGGTAAGACTGTATGTCTATCCTCCCAAGACCCTGCATAGAGGGAGTCTCATGTGCCCTTTTATTGTGTTAGAGACAGAATCTGTTTTTCTTTCTTAATAGAGATATTTGATGAAATGTAATTTATTATATTTTGTTTTTAATTGTATAGTTGACTTTGGGCTTCTAGAACCCACCATTTTCCTTTTCTTATATAGGATAACCTTTTTTAAATAGACTTTCTAACTACTATTTTTTGCTTGCTCACTTGAAGACTTAAAAGTTGCATGGAAATTCGTGTCAAATTTAGGCATTTGTTCTGTCCATTTTATTGAATGTCAATGGTTGTTCACGGGTTCTTCATTTCATTTCAGATTAGCAAGGCACTCTTTGCAGAAAACGTAGCATGTCAGAAGCAAAACAAACCTTTCAGTGGTTTGGGATTAGAGCACATGAACAAACCTTTACCTATTATCCCATCTCACGTAACAAGTCCAATCATTAGGAGCAGTGAATTTCAGGTAATCATTTGATTGTACCTGTTGAAATTTCGAGAAGCCATATAGAAGCTTCTATCTGTTTCTTACCTTACCTCTCACTCACACAGATTGATCTGTTCCACCTAAGAGAGCGGGACCTATTGAGGCGCTTTGCTGAAGAGGTCTCAGAATATCAATCTCGTGGAGAAAGCAAAGAGTCTGCCTTCATTCTAGTGAGGATTCTACCTGGTTTTGTTACTTTTTCCTTCCATCTTTTCATTGTCTTACGCTTTGGAACACTTTTCTATTCCAGAGTTATCAGCTAGCAGAGGACTTGGGCAGAGCTTTCTCAGAACGAGCAATACTGAAAACGTTCATGGATGCCGTGTCAACTTTACCAGCTGGTTCATTGAAGGTAAATCATATTATTTCTTGCTGAATATTCTTTCTGTAAAATAGTACTAGTAAAACGCTCTCTATAACATGGTTTTTACCATTGTCTTTAAATCTGGAACAGTCATTGAACCAGTTATGGCACTGGATCAAGGTTTAATGGTTCGTTTAACTGAGGTCTGGAATTGAACCGTTATTGATAAAATTAATGAAAAATACACAAAATAATATTAAAAATATATAATATCGTAATTTTATGATGCTAGAAGCTAAAATAAATAAAAAATTATAGGTGCTTAACATTTCAAATATATATAAAGGTTTAATGGTTCGTTTAACTGAGGTCTGGAATTGAACCGTTATTGATAAAATTAATGAAAAATACACAATAATATTAAAAATATATAATATCGTAATTTTATGATGCTAGAAGCTAAAATAAATAAAAAATTATAGGCGCTTAACATTTCAAATATATATAAAGGTTTAAAAAAAATAAGTGTATCATGCTTAAATTGAAATTTCAATAAAATACATCAAGATTTATTAATAATAACATTTATATGTAGAATAAAGAAGTGACTAATATTTAGGTTAATTTTGTTTCTTGAGAAATAAAGGTTAAAATTGTAATTTAATAAATTTTTTATTGGATCTTTTCACCGGTTTGACCAATTTTTGGACTGGTCTTACTGGTTTATGTATTACTAGTTTTGCTCTACAATCAAACCGGATAAGAAAGTTCCTGGTCAAATCGGTCTCGTTGAACCATGCTTTTTACTATTGATTAAATTTGGTTAGAAATTACAAAATCACTAGTTGGACTTGTTAAGAAGTGGAATCCACACAATTTTGTGGTATTTAAGAAGACCTTGTTTCGATAAGTTTTTCGATAAAATTTTATTGGAAAAAAATAAGAAAAATAGATAATTAGTTTTTTTTTCAAAAGTTAAAATTATTTATTTATAAGTTGAAATTAGTTTTTTTGGAGAAATTAAGTGATTGTACCTTCTTCACGAAGCTGATTTAAACTAATACATAAGTGAATTTTAGTTTATGAGAGAAGTTTATTTATAAATCTTTTTCTTAGAAGTGTTGTTAGAGAAACTTGTCCAAATAGGAGTCAAAGTTTTATCTTCAAAAGGGTGTGTTGTCGAGACTATGTTGTTTTGCGTTTTTGTCCTGCTATATAGTGTCTTGTCTCTCTTGTGCAATTATTTGTTTGGTAAAAGTGTGAAACAGATACATTTATTGATTTCTTTAGTTTTTTATTTACCTCCTCTGTAGAATGTGTTGGGTCTACTGAGATCGTTGTATGCTGTGATAAGTGTGGATGAAGATGCTACCTTTCTTCGATATGGATACTTGTCAACAGAAGATGCTTCTGCAGTGAGGAAAGAGGTGCCAAAACTCTGCGCTGAACTTCGACCACATGCACTTGCCTTGGTCAGTTCCTTTGGTATTCCTGATGCTTTTTTGAGCCCTATTGCATATAACTGGGTTGATTCAAATTCTTGGTCTTCTCAACTTTAGCAAGCTTATGCAAATTTCTGCATTTGAATAATAACTTTGTTACATATTATTGGGCGAATAAAAACTGAAGAACAAAATAAAAGTTGGGATTTGAGGGAAATCAAGGGCAGATCATTCGGATTGAGTTTCATCAATTATTAGTAAATAGCTGTTAGATATTTGAATCTGATCAATGTACCTCAATTACATTTTCATATTTTATTGAATCAGAAATTGCTATGCCTAATGTTTCTTATTAAAATAACTTTAAATTCTTGAACTTGAATTCGTTTATTCTTGTCTCGTATACGTTGAGTTAAAGTTAGTTTGTGGTTGAGGTGGTCTTTGTTTGCACAGGCATGAGTTTTTTCGTATGTTTACACAGGCAGCACAGATTGTGCAAACAAACATTATTTTGCTTGGAAGAGGAGTGAAACAGAAAATAAAGAAATGGGATGAATAAAAATTGAAGGAAAATAAATTAGAAAAGATATACGGCTGAGATAAATAGAAATAAAAAAGAAAAAAGTGGAAAAAATAATTTTCCTTGATGGATGAGTGGAAGAGAGATGGAAAGAAATAAAAAAATTTATAATTATTTTGATACAGTAGATGTAACATCCCAACCAGTGTTCTTTTACAATATAATTCTACATAGTCCTGAACAAACTTAGAATTTTTTAAAATATTAATATTTCTAATACATGATTAAGACTTATATAATACAAATTTATAGAACCAAAATCCAAAATAAAATCCTAAACTCTTTCAAAGTTTTCTACACCAGTGTCGACATCTATTCGTGTATATATTACAATTATCGAAGTACAAACAAACATCTGCAAAGCTAAGTTAACGAAAAGAAATTTCACAACATAATTCATACATATCAATCAGACTAATCATTCATCAAAAAAATCTTTAAATGTTATAGAAAATTTAAATATCAATTACAGCATTCATATAAACCATACATGAATTTATTTTCAATCACAATTATTGGTTTTCATTTCAATCTACACTACTTTCATTTCATTTCAATCATACTGATTGCACATGGATACCAATCATAGTACCTTTATTTCATTTCAATCCCAAGTACCTCAATTTCCTTTCAATTCCCAATACATTGATTTCATTTTAATCATGTTGACTATACATGGATTCATAGTCTTTCGGAAGACTTATTTAGTATGCCCCTATCAGAGATAATATATAATCCATACATGAAAGATTAGGATAAGTTCAAACATCTAATACTAGATGTCTACAACAGGATCCAGTGTGTACGAATTCCTTTATCAATTTCTCACCATCTAATATCTTAGTCTATATGAATTAGATCATCAGTGAAGCTAGATGATCTATGTTAAACATATGTTTTTCATACTTACTGTATCATTAAATAATAATTCATACATTATCGCAAAAGAATGACATCAATTTTATACAATTTTCATCATTCATATATAATATATATCATTCAATCACATAACATTTAAAATTTCATAACATTCAAGAACTTAACTATCAAAAATTAATATTTATACATGTTCACACAACATAAAATCAAACAATTTCATCAAATAACATCCTTGTAAGACAAATTGAAATTTTGGACCACGTCTCCTCCACAATGAGATCTTCTAGCCTAGTCTACTATTGAAAGTTAAAGTTAGCTTCTCTTACCTAATTTTTTTTTTATTTTAGTGGAAACTTCAACTGAGCAGGAAAACTCTCTAGAATCTTGAACCCAAAACATGTATACAAACATCACCAGAATTTAATATATGGTAAAACTAGTTAAGAAAAACATTTTTCTCAATTGTTTTTATAAGGATTGATGACTAAATCAGAAGGAAGAAATAGAGAATAAAGAATATTAAGAGTAAAAATGATTTTACTCTTTAAAAATCTGATCGGATAGAAATGTAAATATTATTGATAGTGTTAATTATAGATTGAAATTAATTTTCATTTTTTTTTTACCAAGAAGTTCTAATATGATATTTTTCTTAAAACATACAAGCAATGAAAGGTTACTTTGGAACACGGTAACAGAAGAATGGAAATGAAAACATGCTAAACACTTCATAGAAACCATTTTTATCTTTTTTTTTTCTCTAACACCTTATATGGTTGATTGATTCAATGGTGTAAAATTTAAAACAAAATTTGTCTCATAAAAATAAATAGTAATTTTTTTGTTGATGGACCTAAAACTTAAATTTTAGTAGCCATACTCTTAGATTAACCTTGTCTTTAACAAAAAAAAGAAAAAACTCTACTATTTATGGTCTATATGTTTTTTTGGGTACAATTTTTAATCACCAACAAAGTATTTGTGCCAGGAATTGTTAAATCTATGGACATTTTAACATACTACTATGAAAATCCTTAAAGGAGTTAGACAAACATGATTCTTAACATAAAATTTCTTGAGTACTTTGAACGTATGCACGTAGAAGTCATTTCCAAGAAAAGCGGACATTTTTCAATTAATGAGCCTAAATAAGCTAATGAATAAGCCTTTTTAAATGCCTACCTAATCTAATACATAAATTATATCCTTAATTCATATTATGGTAATCAATTTTTCTTTAAATTATATCCTTAATACTATCCTATTAAACTAAGAATTATCTTAATTTAACTCAACTATTCTTCATATCCAAATTGATTAATGTTATACTTTAAATGTTTTAATTTTGAACATATAAGATTTTAAAACTTATATGCTTAAAGATTACATACACAAACACATAAGTATAAATATTATTATAAAAGTAGCATATGTCACATGCCATGTGTTTCTGCCGGTTGACTCGCTCTGCCGGTGGACTCGAACGACAACCTTTGGCACTTCTATCTCAACCTGAGAATCGTACTTCCTTGATCAGAAACCCTCACCTGCAAAGACAAAGGGGCGCCTTGACGGTCGTTTGCACTCCGACGCTCAAGTTAGTATAAGGGCAAAGAAACACCAAGAGTGTACCTTGCTAGGGTTCTTGGCACCTTTTATATAGGTTGAAACTAGGGTTTACCTTTGTGTTATTACCCTTGTCTAGGGTTCCTTGGGAAACGTCCTTGCGACGCTATTTACGTAATCTTAGCATATCTGGCACATGAAACATCCCTTAACTGGAGTGCAACGAATAACAAAGTGGCCGCCTGGGTACCAACTTGTGCACCTAGTCTCTGGCGCCATCTGCTTTGTGGGTGCCCTAAGTATTCATGTGTCATGCATACAGCTTCCCTTGGAAACCCTAACCCTAATGGTTCTTAGCGCCTCCAAGGATTATTCTCACGTGTCGCGCCTGTATGCGCTATACACACCACGTGCATGGATCCCTCGTGACTTAGGCTTCCCTCATATATGATGTTTTACCTGATAACTTAGGATATTCTAGGATCCACCTTACGTAGCCCACTTATAACGTTCAGACCGTCGATGCCCAATCTCTCCCTCTGTTGGTGAGGGTCGATGTCGATCTCCAACATCGGGGTCTATGGTACCAACGTCCGAAGACTGACCGTTCCTCTGATAGGTGCGTCTGGGGCCCACCTTACGTGGCCCCCTTCCACTATCAGGCACCGGTGTGCGATGTCTGAGGTCAGTCACTGGGATCGATGACCGAGGACTGGTCGGGATACAAGCCCCCCCAGTCTCGAGCTGTAACTTGTTTCAATGAATAGACTAAGTGATCGCGTTGGGCGACCTACGTGGCACTGGGTAACGGGCGTGAACAGTACACCGAAGTGACGTCTCACCACATTTTTTAAATCAGCGTACATGTGGCAAGATCAACGACTGGGACTTGTTGACGCTTGAACTTCTTCGTGCACTGTTCAAACCCTTAAACTCTTACGCTCTCGTCAGTGTTTCATCACTTTTACTTAAGCAAATATTTCTCTCGAGAATTTCTGCGAAAACACTCTCTCTTCTTTCTTCTGAAACCTCAAACCTTCGAACCTCAACATTCAAAGGTATGTTTTTTCTTCGACGAATGTTCTTGCTTTATGATTTCACTGTCCATAACATGATATAACTGCCTGGGACTGTTTATGTTTTCTGCATTTATCTGTGCATTCATTTTCTCTGTTTATGCTTCGAGTCTCTATTTTTTGGTTTTCTCTGGTTTTGTCGAGTTACACCACCTTCTTCCTCTAAAGTTTCTCTTTTTCATTTCTTTTTTAGCTTTCTTATCTAAGATGACCCAATAGGAAACCACTCCAACTCTTCCTTCGGGCTCTAGTTCGGTTTCATCTACATCCCCTGTTCTATCTACATCGCCAATTTCCCCTCCTTCCGCTTCCTTCTATAAGTCCCTGTATCATTGGGCGTCGGCTGCTCTTCTAGAAGAGACTTCTACTTTTACCTCCCTCGAGAGCATAACCGCTTATAGGAAAAAATAGACCTGTCATAAATCACACGTCTTTGGCAAAGACCACGGTAAGTTTGTGAGGATAGTAGCTTGCCAAGAAGGAGAGTCGGTGTGTGCTGACGAATCCTCAGACCCCGAAGGCTCCTTCTGCTTTATTTACTCCACCGTTTTTCGAAGGCTCGGGCTTCGACTACCCTTCACCCCCTTCGAGCGAGAGCTCCTAACAGAGATGAACGTCGCCCCTGCCCAACTGCATCCCAACAGTTGGGCGTTCGTAAGGGCCTTTGTCATCTTTGCCACTATCTTGGCCATACGCCGTTAGTGGATGCTTTCCTCTTCTTCTTCGAAGCAAAAAGTCCTGCCAAGAAGTTGTGGGTTAGGTTCAACAACGTTGCTGGGAGGGTACTCCTAATGCTCTTCCAACAATCCTACAAGGGGTTCAAGAAGAACTTGTTCAAGGTACGGAGCAACCGGAGGGATCCCGCCCTTTTAGATGGGTTCTCCCTATACTGGGCGGAGAAACCAAACCTTCAAAGGCCCCAAAGTCTCGAGGATCTTCCCCCTCAGGTGCGGGGAGTATGTGAGTTCCTTTCTGGACTCCATACCCCATTCAGTACATTGGAGTTGCTCAAACTTGAGTTTAGCCCCAAGAATCTTAAGAAATATATTGATACTTTTCTCATTCCCATCTTATCCTTGCTTGCATTTGACTTGCCTTTTCTTTGTTACTGACTTTGCCGTTTTCATGCAGATATGGGTTTTAGCAAGGACAAAAAGAAGAAATTGGCTGACCTGCTCGCCAAGCGCAGGGCAGCCGCTGCTGGTGTGGGCACTTTGACACCCAGGACTCCTCCAACCTCAGCTACCTGTGCCTCCCAAACAATCGAACCGAACCCTGTTGACGATAGGTAGAAAGGGGTGGTGACCGTTGACTCGGACAACGAGGATATGTGCACGGGCTTTGTCAGAGGGTGGGAGAAGCCGTGGCGCCTTCTCTCTCTGTATCTGGTGGGAGCTCAGCTTTCAGGGATAACCCCCAAGCACCTCCTCCCCGCATCACCTTATTGTTCACGAAGGTGGGGGCGAGAGCACCCGTGAAGGCCAACAAATGCCTTCCATCCCGAGCTCCCCGTGTTGCTTCAGCAAATCCTCAAGCGCTTCCAAGACAAGGAAGTGTTGGAGAGCTTGAGTGGAAATCTCTTCCATGACCGTGTGGCCCAAGGCCTCGGGGACTTCCTAATCGCGTCCAGACTTGCGCTAAGTAGGGCCCAAGAAGCGAAAAAAGTCAAGGCTAGGATGGCGGAGCTAGAGGAAGAATTATCCCTTAAGAACTGGAAAGCACTTTATGACAAGAGCCACGAGGATGTCCAACTAGAAGCATAGATCTTGCCTCTTCGTAACAACATGGTCGACCTGGAGGAGAAGGTCAAGGAGATGCAAGAAAAAATGGCGAAGTTGGAGGAGAGGGCCACCCAATGCGAGGTCCTATTGGGGAAGGTTGAAGGGGAGCTGGCTGAAAAGGTTGAGCTCTTCAAGAAGACGGAGGAGGACCTCACCAATGATGTTGCCGATGCTTACGGGGAGGGGTTCCAAGATGCCATTGCTCAGTTTTCCTGTGTGCATCTTGAGGCGGATCCCTTAACTGGCTCAACCTTTGTTCGAGGGTAAACTCCCTTCACTGTTCTTGATCTTCTACTCGCGAAGTAAGGCGACTTTGTTGATCTCGTCCCTACCCTCCTTAGATCGACAGGAATATCACGCTGGTAACATTGGTGAAACACACCGCTCTCAACCTTGGCTTGCAAACAAGGGAGAAGTGTATCCTTCTGATCTCGATCCTGCATCACAAAGGTAAGGGTGAACTTAACTGGTGAGCCATGTTGTTCGACCCTGGAGTTATTACGCAAGAGGGGGCCCCCTAAGGAACCGTACTTCCCCGTCTTGGTGTCTCTAACTCGATTGAATGGCTCTTACCGACCTCATCCTTGTTGTACAAAGTCAAGGGGATGGTCTGAGTAATTGACCGTGGCCTTGCTATAAAAAGTCAAGGGATAGGCTTTTAACGTTTGAACCACGCTGTTCTCAGCCTTGGTAAACTTGCGCAAGAAGGAGGTTCACCATCGAACCATACTATTCCCGACCTTGGCGCATTACTTCAAGGGAGAGGTTCATTAACTGGAGAACCATACTATTCTTCGCCTTGGTGAACTTACACAAGAGCGGCTTATTGGGGAAACCAAACTACCTTTACTCTTAGTGTATCACTTCAAGGGAGAGATTCATTAATTGCAATGCACACATATTTCTCAACTGAATAACTGGAATTTTATTTGGGTGATCTCATTAAAAAACCCTTATGAGGAAAAAAAGTGTCCCCTTAAAACATGTACAATGCAAAATATTTTAACTGAAATAAAATTTAAGATTGGTAGCGTTCCAAGTACGAGGGACCGCGCCACCCTCTAACGTTTCGAGCCTGTATGCTCCATTCCCAAGGCCTCCGTTATTCTGAAAGGGCCAGTCCACTTAAGAGATAACTAGTTTTCCAACTGGTACGGGTGGGACTTCCGCATCACTAGGTCGGTGACCTGGAACTGTCAAGGTCTTAGCTTGGAGCTGTACTTGTACTCCACCCTCCTCTTCAAGGCTTCAACCTTGATTCTTGCTTCCTCCATTACTTCATCTAGTAGGTCTAGATTCACTTTTCTCTCTTCGTTGGACTCCTCGACCACGAAGTTCTGGAAACGCGGCGAGTCCTCCTGGATTTCTACTGGAATCATTACGTCCGAACCGTACACCAAACTAAAGGGTGTTTCCCTGGTTGTGGACTAGGGACTAGTGTGGTAAGCCCACACAATTCTAGGCACTTCTTCTGCCCAGGTCCCCTTGGCTTTGTCTAGCTTTCTCTTCAGACCTCTGAGAAAAACTCGGTTGGCAGACTCGACCTGCCTATTTGTTTGGGGGTGTTCAACTGACGTAAACACCTGTTTTATTCCCAGATTTGTACATAACTTGCCCAATTGCTGGCTTGCAAACTAGGTACCATTGTCAGACACCAATCTCTTTGGAATTCCAAAGCGGCACACGATATTTTTCCACACGAAGTGTTGGACCTTATGGGTTGTGATCTGCGCCACTGGCTCAGCCTCGATCCACTTTGTGAAATACTATATGGCAACCACGAGGTACTTCATCTGTCGTACTACCAAGGGGAAAGGTCCCAGAATGTCGATCCCCCAAGTATGAAATGGCCATGGGCTGTAGATCGACCTTAACTCCTCTGGAGGCGCCTTGTGCTAGTTAACATGTTGTTGGCACTGTTTGCATCGCTGGGCATACCTTGTGCAATCTTCCCTCATGGTTGGCCAGTAATATCCTGCACAAATGGCCTTTGACGAGAGGGATCATCCGCCAACATGGTTGCTGCATATTCCCTCGTGCAGCTCTGCCATAATGCGCGTGCACTGCTCACCACTTACACATACTAGGATGGGGTAGGTGAATCTGTGCCTGAATAACTTTCCGTCGGTGTACTTGCCTGAATTTTTCTTGATTTTTCTGCCCTCTATGGGTTTTAGTGGGAGTATCCCATCGGCCAACTAATGTTGGTAGGGTGTCATCCAAGTTTCTCCTGTTTCGACTTGGTGAACCTGGGACGACATTTTCCCAGCAATCGGATATATGCTTATCATGGGTGTGTTCAACGTTTCCTCTGTTAACGACCGATGACTCCTCCTCACTTCTTCTAGTGTGTTGATCTGCTGGACTTCAACCATATTGTTTGTTGTTCCCGCCGGTTTGCCCAAACGTCTTCGCGCACTCACAACAACCTTCGGGTCCAGGACTCCCTCCACTCTAACGGTGCTTTCCTCCTTGTGGATCACCTGAAAAACAAGAGACAAAGGGCACCCTCGCGACCGTTTGCACTCTAACGCTCAAGTCAAACTCCGGGCAATGAAACATCAATAAACTATCCACTCCGAGAACTTTGTGTGTCTTTTCGTATTAGAATTGCGTACCTTATTATGTTGGTTGTTACCCTTTATATACTCTTTAGTGTTTCTGCCTCTTTCGCTAACTATGACTTAGGCTGACTGTAGGTGTGTCTTAGTGTCACTATCACCCACACTTAGGGCCATTCAATGTGTAAGACCCCCTTACTGGAGTGCAACCTCCGCTGGAAGACCACTTGGGTGCCAACTCATGCGCCCAATCTTATTCACGTGCCATGCATGCAGATCACCCCTGGGACGTGACCCTTACAAGTTAGTCGTCTCTTTCCCAGGGGCTCCTTGATTGTGGCGCACCCTACCGCCTCATGCACACCCCATGCATGGACCCTCTATGACTTTGACTTCTCCCTTACTGAGTGCTGGAATGTGGCTTGGAAACCACCTTTTTCGGCTCAGCTTTACTGTTTGGGTTGCCGAGGTCCGAGGCCTCCATGCCCCGCGCCTTGATGCCGCCCCTCCTCGGCTACCCTCACCCGCAAGCTCCCTGAGACTTTGGCCAGTCCTCCCAGCCTCCCATTGGACCCAGCCTTTGGGGCCCCATCATGACTTTGGTCAACGCCCAAGTCCGAAGGCTGGTCGGTACATCTGCGATAGTTCGAGGTGCCTTCAGGGTTTCCCTTGGGTTAGAAGTCTCGAGAGTGGGAAGATAGGTTCGCAGAGAACACCTCCCTCCCTCGAGTGAGAACGCCAAAGCTGAACCCAATTCACAGTTAACCCCCCCCCCCCTCCCTTTTTTGGATTTATACAGCAAGGGCGGGGTCAATTCAAGTCATTAGGTGAACCCCCCTGCTTAATGGACTATACGGTAGGATGGGGCGGGGAAGCGCGCTACCTAAGGCTCGAGCATTGTCGAAAGCGCTGTTAGAAGCATCGTAGCGCGAGGTACAACAACTAATAGTTGAGCAAGACAGAATAGCTGTTTTCAGACAAATCAAGACCAAGGAAGTTAAAGCGGCTAAGAGTATGAGACATCCAAACAAGTAAGTTACAAGAGAATAAAATATTAAAAGAATAAATTATTCGTTTGGTAACCAAGTACAAGCTAAGAGGGAGGATCCCTTGGCACGATCTTCCCGTCTACAACACGGTTTGATGTTGCAAAGGGTGAGGCGTCCATCTCAGGGTGCACGCAGGCAACCTGAGCAAGGGTGTCCTCGAACCCCGCAACATAAGCATCAGCAGCGTCCTCGGTCAGCTCAGCCTCAACTTTCTTGAACTTCTCAGCCTATTGAAGGAGCTCAGCCTCTGCACAACCCAGCTGCACTTCTTGATTGGTGGATCTTTCTTCAAGCCTCGCCACCTTAGCCTTAGTTGCCTCAACCGCCTCTTCCAACTTGATGGCCCAGGTTCGCAGGGGCAGGATTTTGGCCTCCGGCTCGATGACCTCTTGACTCTTGTCATGAAGCCATTTGGAGAGGTCCTTTTCAGCATGGCGGAGGTTGGCCAACTCCTGCTTTAGGGAAGTCTTGCGAGTGGTGAACGCACGGGCCAGCAGGGCCATTTCCTCCTTAGCTTTGGCCTCTACCAGTGCAACCTGTTCCTTAACCCTCACCTCAGTCCTGCTTATGAAGGTGTTGGATTGCGCCAGGAGAGCGCCAAAGTTGAGGCCCAGCCTTTCCCTTGTCGTGGCCTCATTCGAGTCCTTCGTCACCCCTGTTTGGAAGCTTTTGAGGGCATGTTGGAGGACAACGGGAAGTTCAGGGGCAGATGGGGCTGCAGGGGGTGCTCTCGCCGCCACCTTCAAGTGCGAGGAGGCCAAGGGGCAAGGAAGCGCTTGGAGGTTGGTGTCGGAGCGATGCAGGGCAGCCAGCAATGGAGGAGCAGGAGGTTGTCGCCATCATAGGCCTACGCCTCTTGAAGACGGGCCCCTCTGCGGAATCCTCATCAGATTCAATCTCCACTACCCCTTTTTCTTCCTCAAGGGGAGGCAGAGCGGGTGATGCTTAAGCGACGACAAGAGGGGTCGCGACAATAGGAGTAGAAAGAGTGGGGAGGGGTGCAGCAGCGGAGGCGCCCGTGGCCCCGGACGCCCCTTGGCGGGGAGCGAGGGCGTCAGCCAGCTTGGCCCGTTTCTCCTTATTCATCACCATACCTATACCAAAATTTAGAATACAAGAGGTTAGAAAGCAATCCAAAACATAAGGGTAAACATACGAGTATGAAGAGGCAAAATGTACAAGCATAATAGTATGGTAATAGGCATAACCAAGCAAGACAGGGTGAAGACGGTACTAATGTAGCCCTTGAGGGCCTTAGCATCATAGTCATGCTTGATCAGTTGAACAATGTTGAACATTGCCCCTAAGCTAGCAAGGACCTGACAGAACTCGCGATCATAAGGAGTTACTTCCTCAAGAGTCCTCAGTTTCTTGAACTCTAATTTCCTCACCCAATAGAGTGGGAAGCCGTCCAGGAGGGTGCGGTCGTGGTCGGTGCAACACACTCTGAAGAAATTCCCTTTGAAGCCCTTATACGATTGTTGGAACACCGTGAGGAGAACTCTCCCTGCCACGCCATTGAAACTCACCCAGAGATTCTTCCCCGGACTCTTAGCCTAAAAAAAATGGAGAAAGACATCCACTGAGGGAAGATGCCGAAAGTGGTTGCACATAATTGAGAAGGCCCTCATGAAGGCCCAGCTGTTGGGATGCAGCTGGGCAGGGGCCATGTTGATTTCTGTCAACAATGCCCTCTCGAAGCCAGTAAGAGGGAGACGCAGCTTAATCCGTTTGAAGACGGTTTGGTATAGGAAAGAGTAGGGCTCTCCATCGTTGGTCCGTTCGTCGGAGCACATGTGTTCGCCCTTACCGTAGAGTCGGACGGAAACGTAAGCGTCGCTCTCACGCCCAAAGACACGCCCTACACAGTCAGGCTCTCCGTCCCTGTGTTTCCTCACATCCTGGCTAGAGGTGAGGGTAGAGGTCTCGGCGAGAATCTCCGCAAAGGCCCAGGGGTACAAGGCTCTGTAATCTACTTGGGGTGGAGAGTTGGAGGTCGTTTTCGTTCGAGCCATGTCTAAGAAAGATAGAAAAACAAGAAAAAGAGGGAAACGAAGGTTTAGAAAGGGATTATGGCGTAACTCAGGGAAAACTAAAAAAAAAACCCACACTCGAAGAAAACCGAGAAAAACAGAGGAACAGATAAAAAATAGGGAAAGCTTAAAATGCAAGGAATCTAAATAGTCTCAGGAAGTTATCAAGCATCGAAATCGATAAATAAAGGCGATCAATGGGTAAAGTTCGTACCTTTTGATCAAAATAGGATGAAAGTTCTAGACTTTGTAGAGGGAAACGCGAGAGCGCTCAAGGAAGAAGACGAAGCAATCAAAGGTGTTTCTGAGAATAATGGAACAGTGATTGGAAGCGCGTGTTTTTGAATGCTTAACGTAAACTAAGAAGTGCAAACGACGTTAAGCCCTGGCCGTTGATCAAAACACGTGTGCACAAATTAAAACGCGCACAGAGAGGCGTCCCTTCGGCACACTATTCATGTCCTGTCAAACAAAGCCACGTAGATCACCGAAGGCGAGGACTTAGTCTCTTCGTTGAACAAGTTACAGCTCGAGACTGGGGGCTTATGTACTGAACAGTCCTCGGGCGTCATTGACCACTAGTAATGATGGGGCCACGTAAGCTGGGTCCCACGAGCGTCGTGGGCCAGTTCCTCGTAAGGCACGTGAACCAAGGTGTCGTGGAGTGGTCAGGCGTCAATCACCAGGATGTACTGATGTGTTATCGGCAATATAGTGAGGACGATGAGAGATAGGACATTGGTGACTCAAACAGTAGAGTTGGGTCGTAAAAGGTGGATCCCAGACCACACACCAGTTATCAGTTAGGGAGAAGCCTAGGTCACGAGGGTCCTTGCGTGTGGTCTGGATGACACGTTCAGGCGTAACACAAGTAAAGAGCCACTACAAAAGATACGACTTGTGAGGGTCACGTTCCAGGGGTGAGCTGCATGCATGGCACGTGAACAGCTAGAGCGCTCCCAAGACGGGTGACCCCAGAGATCAGGTGCATGAGGAGGCATCCAGGTGGTCATCCCGTCAGAGGTTGCAGTCCAGGTAGGGAACCCCACGCGCTAGGTTGCCCTAAGAGTGGGTAACAGCGACGCTAGGGCCCACCCCCTCAGAAAGCCTATTTTGGGTAGCAGAAACAATGGAAACCCTAGGCTATATAAAGGGAAGTAACAAACTTAGTAAGGTAAGCTATTCATTTTGCGTCGCTTAACACACACAGTTACACAGAGCTTTACGCTTAAGAGTTTTTGTGTTTCCTAGTTCTAAGATTGACTTGAGCGTCAGAGTGCAAATGACCTCTAGGGCGCCCTTTGTCTTTGTGATTTCAGGTGTTTGATCGAGAGAGAGAGGCACGAACGAAGGCACAAAGAATCAGGCGTGGGAGTATCATGAGACGTACGAAGGCAACCGAGTCAACCGGCAGGAACACTGGCCTTGAAGGCGCACCATAGGGCTTGCTCAATCAATAACCTGTTTGGTCCCTCCAAGATTACGCCAGCTCCGCTGCCTTGCTAGTTAGAGGACCCATCTACAGAGAGCACCCATCGGAAGCTGGGTTTGATAGGGCCTTTGGGTTCGTACTGGAATCGAACTCTGATAGTTCCATTGCCCAACGCACCATTCTTCCCGCCACGTCTGGCTTCTGTAGGAATTTGCGGATAGGCATATCTGTCATCACCACTACAGTAAAGCTCTGGAAGTAGTGGTGAGGTCTCCTTGCTGAGAACACCACTGTCAGGGCTGCCTTCTCTAGAGCCTAGTATCTTACCTCAGGCCCTTGTAATACTTTACTCACAAAGTATATTGGCTTCTGCACTTGGTCTTGTTCCTGCACAAGGACCTAACTGATAGCTCGTTCGGTTACTGCGAAGTACAGGCAGAACGGAGTACCCAGTTGTGGCTTGTACAACACTGGGAGACTGGCCAGGTACTTCTTCAGCTTGAGGAACGCCTCCTCGCACTCCCTAGTCCAGATGAACCTGTTATTCCTCCTTAAACACTGCAAGTAAGGGTGACCTTTGTCTCTTCCAGCTGATAAAAATCTAGACAAAGCGGCCATTTACCCTGTCAACTGCTGCACCTCCTTCACTGAGATCGGGTCCGTCATTGCGAGGATTGCAGCGCACTTATCTGGGTTCGCTTCTATCCCATGCTCAGTGAGTAGGAATCCCAAGAACTTACCCGCTTCCACCCCGAATACACACTTCTCGAGGTTCAGCTTCAGTCTATACTTAGCTATTGTTGTAAATAGCTCTTCTAAATCAGTGACATGCTGATCCTTCACCTGTGAGGTCACACCACCATGTCATCCACATAGGCTTGCACATTTCACCCTATCATGGGTGCGAGCACTCTATCCATCAGCCTCTGGTAGGTGGCGCCTTCGTTCTTCAGCCCAAAGGGCATCACCGTGTAACAATAGCAAGACAGCTCTGTCATGAACGTCGTCTTGCATTCGTCCATGGGATGCATCTTAATCTGTTTATACCCAAAAAAAAGCATCCAGGAAGCTGAGCAACCTGCAACCCGAGGCACTGTCCACCTAGGCATCTATGCTTGGTAGGGGATAGGAGTCCTTCGGGCATGCCTTCTTGAGGTCCGTGAAGTCCATGCACATCCTCCACTTCCCATTTGCTTTCTTCACTCAGGGTATTGGATCTCCCGTATGTGGTCAGTGCTCAGCAGCTTCTCCGTCTCTTCTTTTATGGCATGCCGCCTCTCCTCGTTGAACTTTCTTCTTCTCTGGCGGACAGGTCGGACCTGGGGGTCCATCGTAAGGCGATTGCATAGGAAGTCAGGGTCTATGCCAGGCATGTCCGAAGCGGACCATGCGAAGGCATTCAGGTGTCGCGCTATGACCTCGGTAATCTAGTCCTGCGTCCCTTGGCCTAGTGATTTGCCAAGTTTGAGCATACTGCCTCCAATCTCCCGTTTCAGAACGTCTCCTACTGGTTTGGGTCGCCTCTCCCAGGTGATCTCTGCACGGGCGACCCCTTCTTCACTTGGTGCCCGGGTGGTGACTGTGAACACCCCTCTCTTTGTCTTGAGGCTATTCCCGTAACATCTTTTAGCCTCCTTCTGGTCTGACCTGATGGTGATCACCGTTCCCCCCAAGTCAGGCAACTTCATCTTCATATGCCTCGTCGATGCTACTTCCCTTAGCCTGTTTAGTGTGGGTCTGCCCAACAGTATGTTGTAAGCTAAGGGGGCGTTCACGATGAGGTACCTGATGTTCTCTGTGTGGGAGGCAACACCATCTGTGAAGGTGGTTCTCGGCTCTAGGTGCCAACGCACCTCCACCTAGTCTCTCGCAAAACCATACAGACAACCAGCGTAAGGCCTCAGTTGATCAGGGGACAATTACTGCTTGTTGAAAGTCGACCAAAACATCACATCGGTTCGGCTTCCCTGGTTCACCAGGACACGGTGTACCTTTCTCCCCGCAATCAATACTAAGATCACCACCAGGTCATTATCGTGGAGGGCGACATCCCGAAGGTCGACCTTGGTGAAGACAAGGTTGACGTCAAGGGCCTGATCTGCCTCTTGCGCCTCTACGGTCATCACGACTCATGCGTACTTCTTCCGCTGAGAAGCGATGCATCCTCCACATGAGAAACCTCCCGAGTCACAATACTTTATCCACTAAATCAATCATGTTGACTCGTGCTATGCCTCAACATGAACCTCAAAGGTATTCTTCTTCTTTATCTTTTTCATTACCCAAGGTTCCTATTTGGTTACAAAATGTTACGGATGTTTTTTACATACCTCCTAATGGTTTTCACCTTTTAAGGGGATTTTTTCCAAAAAATATCATCATTTACAAACAATGTTTTCCAACTTACTCTGTCTATAAGACCTCCTTTTCTGAACACCCACTTCTTACAAATTCTAAGTCATGTTTGCCTTTCTCTTATTCACCTGTTAATTTTAATAGTAAACTGACTTTGTTATATGTAGGGATTCTGAATTCGTGGAAGAATTCTCTCAAACTCAGGGAGCATGATGGAGATCAAGTAGAAGAGGATTTCACTATTGGAGGAAGAGGTCATCCACCCAAGCATTTAAAGTTCTTCCTTCTAGTCTTCTAAAAAATAAAGAAGAATTAAATAAAGAGAGGACCAAGCCCAAACAAGACTACAAGCATTCAAGAATGGGCTCCAATTAATATCTCTCTTTGTAATTTCTTTTGTATAAATTTGTAAAATAGAAATAGCTTTAGGATGCGGCAAAGAGGAAAACCAAAAAGACACCTCTCTTGTACAAAGGCACATAGGCACTAGTTTTGGTAGGAAGGGACTAAAAGAGTGCCTTTTCACACTCCTTCTCTTTTTAGGCGCTAGAATGACTTGGAAGGAGCTCGAAGATGACTCTTCACCTTTCTCTTGACTTGTAGAACCGGTCACCACCTCCTATATATAGAGGTGTAGGGTACCTTGAATAAAGAAGTTTGAAATTGAGTTTTTAGAAAGGAATCTCTACCAAATTGGTGAGTGAGTGTGAGAGGCTTGTGTCTTCTCCTCTTCTAGTCTTATCTTGGGGGATCTCTTGGGCTCTCAAGTGGCGGCAACAACACTCATCTTGTAGCCAACCATCCTTCAAGTGGCGTGCACAATTCCAAGAACTCCAACCACATAAGTTTCCTTGTCCTTTTCATCTTCTTTTTCCATACCCATTCCAAATCAAACTCTAAAATATGTCTTTGTTGTTTCAATCGGTAGAACTTGTTTAGTTTATGATTATGTTCGGTAGTTTGCATGGGTTTGCTGTTCTTGTGGTTATAAATGTGTTTGTTGAAGTTTTAATCGGTGCATTAGCTTTCTTTCCTTGTTTCATTCGGTTCATATGTTGAAAAATGGGTTTCTATGTGAGTTTGGCTTGGTTCTTTTGTTCTTGATTAAGTTCTTGAATGGGTAAAGAATCTTGATCCAATTCTAAAGGTTCCTATTCATATTCCAACTCATAAATATGTCCATATCATGTTCTGGTTCACATCATGTGGTCTCATGAGTCTTAGGTTTGTTCTTGTGTGTTTGAGTTGTTTTTGGCACTTTTAATTCAAGAACTTTACATTCTTGTTCTTTAATTTCATATACCTTGCCTTTATTGCCATTAGCATTTTGTTTTTACTGTTTTTGGGTATTTCTTGTTGTTTTCTTGTTCTTAATACATTGTGTTTGTGTCATTTTGATTTTTGAATCTCTATAAGTTTTGTCAAAGTCATGTTTCTCCCAAAATGTTATCAATTCTATGTA
>Ga0123342_1002988_pt1 | contig 27654 bp, 15 predicted proteins | sample Turbeawhitnodule_FD_89960 | JGI IMG/M metagenome (GOLD analysis project Ga0123342, IMG submission 89960) | Root nodule microbial communities of legume samples collected from Mexico - Turtle bean Mexico white nodule | ecosystem: Host-associated > Plants > Roots > Nodule | place: Mexico: Nepantla... | reverse complement strand
CGAACCGTAGAAGAACGAAGAAGAAGACGACGACTACCGTGAGCTTGAGTAGCACGTGAATTGGAAGAAGGAATCGAAGAAGAACCAAACCATGGAAGCATTCGAAGAAGACTACCAGTGTGTAGGTGGATTTGGAAGTAGGTGATGTGGGATTTGGAATTTGAAAAACGCTTTGGAGGATGAAATTTGGAATATAGGATTTATGAGGTTTTGGGTTTTGCTGGAACGCGTTTAAGTAGAAAGGTGTTTAAAATTTTTAGAATAAAAGTTAATATTTTTTTAATAAAAGAAATTATAGACAACTAATTAAGGTCATTTAAACTTTGAATCAAAACACGACCAATTAAATATATCGGTTTGGGATCATCAAAGACAAGATATGGAAGACTTGACATTCTCGCAATTTTATTCAAACTAACATTTAGTCTGAGCTAGCTAGCTAGCCCAAGTTAATTCAACACACTATCAACCTAATGTTGGCACTTGCCATCGACATTCGAACATAATGCAAATGAGTTCGACACCGGAGATAGAAAATTACAAAGACGAGGTGTAAGCAAAGATATAACAAAAGTTTAACAAACCATTATCGCACACGAGGGAGATGAAGATGATCACCCATTTACAACCAAGATAATGGGTATAAACCTTCCTTACAATTGGAAGTGTCCCAGTATAGAAAGATATGAATCCACTTATCCATATGAACATATTAAGAACTTCAAAATACAGGTAAACTTATTTTATAATAATGTTACTATTTTTTTAGGATATTATCAACAACACTTAAAGTGACCTAAGTGCTACAAGTTACAACCCAATTGAAATAATTATTTTCAAACCTTTTACATAAAGTTTAAGGCCATATTTGAAGTGAGACCACCAGTTCAAGAAGAATAAATGGCTATTATGTGCTCGAACTTTGAGTGTATATAATGGTGAATAATAAATCACTTGCCCCCCTCACCCCTTGGAGTTAAGGTCTATTTATGGGAGGAAAGACTCTACTAAACCTTCATCCTTTCCTAATCTCTAGATGGTTGGCATTTTATTATGCAAAATTATAGTTATCTTTTGAAATTCAAGTAGTTGGTTTTATTTTTGAAGAGGGCTCTAATTTTGACTGATCGAATTTTGAAGAGGACTCTATTTTTTTTTTCTTTATGGGTGTCAACACCCAATTTCGTCTAAATATTTAAAACTTTTGTTCCTAATAAAAATAAGTGTAAAATGTTTTTTAAAATAATAATAAAAAATCCTTTTTTGCTTTTTCAACCCTTGTTTCTCTTCGTGCAGCCCCTAGTCCATCTTGGCAGCATACCCTTGTTTCTCCTCTTTTATCCTCTAGTCCATCTTGATCAAAACTTTTTGCACACCCCTGTTTCTCTTCGTGCACCCCTTAGTCTATCTTGTTCATTGCTCTTTGCACTCCCCTGTTTCCCTTCTCCCACTCCAAGCCCATTTTATTCATTTCTCTTCACACACCCATGTTTCCCTTCGCGCACTCCCTAGCCAATCTCGCTCATGGGCTCTTCACACTCTCCTGTTTTCCTTCACACGCTACCTAGTCCATCTAACTCATTACTCTTTGGATGCGCTTTTTTCTTTGCGCACCATTTTCTTTTTCCCTTTCTCAACAGCTCTCAATATTTCTCCGCTTATCTCTTATTCCCTCTATCTTCTCCACCTATTTCTCTCTTTTTTTCCTCAATCTCTTATTTACACACTGTTTGGTTATGGGGATGACACTGTAGTTGAAGACGGATGAGAGGATGTCACCCCTGTTTGGTTTAGTGCAAACTTGAGGATAAGGGAACGGGGGAAGAGAAAGTGGAGAGGGTTGTTGGTCCTCTCAAGCTTGAAGAGAGATTTGTGAGGAGAAAACCACATCACAGACCAAAAACTACTATGCTTCCCTTGCTTTTGTTCACTTTTTTGAAAGTGAATGTAGCTTACAACAATAGTTCTATCCACTGCCATGCCATGCACAATGACAAAAGCATCATTGTATACGAGCATACCATGCACAACAACACAATATTTCATTTCAAAGATTCCTGACTTTGGCACAAGGAATCTCTTTGACCACCATGAACGTGTTGAATGCAATCAATGCAGTGCCTCAAAGTAGATAGGTCATAAATATAAACTACTTATTCACGACCTGTATAAAAGCATGGTTCTGGGAAACTTAAGAATACATTGAAACAAACTCTTCATTTAAACAAACTTTTGCATTAGTTGAATGAGCTTGGAGAGGTTCATGAGTTAGCAGAGTGCTATGAGAGTGAGTTTGTTATTTCATCTTTGATCTCAGCTTAACAATCAATGAGTTTTGTAGCGGGCCTAATCGATTAGCATTGAAAAATAATACAACACTCAATCAATTATGTCATTGAAAATAGTTGATAATCAATTATATTGGATACATAATCAATTATGTGTTGTTTTTTGGGAGCATAATCGATTATTTGGTGTGTGTAAATATGAGCTTAATCAATTATGTTGTAGCATAATCGATTATGTTTGACTTCTAACTAAAGGCATAGTCGATTATGCTTCTGAAACCTTTGGATAATCGATTAAGTTGTGTTTTTAAGGCAGAGGGTAATCGATTATGTTCATATTTTTTTCTTCAGATTTTTTGAATTTTTGTTTTGCGTGATTTTTGTTTTCTTTTTTTAATGAAATCTGTATTGTTTTCAGACACAACTTCTTCTTCCTCACAGTTGTTGTGTTCTTATTTTGTTCTTGTTTAGTTATGTGTTTTTTTTAATGTATATTTTTGTTTTTGTTTTAAATTTGTGGTTTAAATTTATATTTTGTTTGAATGTTTAGGATTTAGGAATTTAATTTGTTTAAATTATTTTACGGTAGTTATTTATGTGAATAAGTTTGTAATTGGCTTAAATATATTTTACAAGAAGGATTAAAATGTTATTAGTGAAGATGTGCTTTCCTTTTATCTAGTTAACATTATTATGTTCTTAATTTTGACATAATTTCAAAATTATAAAAAAAATTAACATGTTTTTATCACTCTCCATATCAAATATAATAACTTTACATATTTTTGTGACTACTTATTGTTCACACTATGTTTTAAATACTTATTTAATTTATAAAATATATTATTTTTTAATAATAATAATAATAAATCATGATTAATATTAATTTTGTATATAAATATAATATATATATATATATATAACATAATATAATTTAAAAAATCATAAATAATATTAAAATTATCTAAATACATTAATTTAACTAATAAAATTAATTTAAATTAATAAAATGAAAATTAATAAAATTTTATTTATTTATTTGAATTTTATATCATTTTATTATTTTATTTATAATTGAAAAAATTTAAATTATTTTAATTAAGTAAAATGTGGAAAAAATTAATTATTAATTATTATTTCTTTTTTTTAAACACAAGGATAAATTTATAGTTTTATAATTTATACAATTAAAGATAATTCAAAATATCCTTACAACAATCAGATCAATCAGATAAATAAACTTTCCTTACTGTTTGTAATATTTTTTATTTATAGTCTTATTTTCAAATTTAACCTTATTTATTTTATTCTATTGTTTGTAGTATTTTTTATTTTCTATTACTGTAAGGTTTTTTAATATTAAAAAATATTATTTTTTTAATTTATATAAGATGTGATTTATTTTCCAATTTTATAGTATATGTTTAATATTTTAAAAAATTACTTAATGTTCTCTTATTATTTATTTTTTTGTTGTGTTTATGTACTAACTAGTGCCCTTTTCTTAGTAGTATTTTCGTATGCTCGGTTCTTTTGCACCACGAGAGGCCTACTCGGTTCTTTTGCACCACGAAAGGCCTGCTCAATTCCTTTGCGCCGCGAGAGACCTACTCGGTGCTTGGGCCTAAGCAAACTTGGGCCAATGACCTTGGTCAGGTTGGGCCAAAATGCATAATGAGTACACAAAGTAATTTCATTGATGTACCCGTTAAAAGATATATTTGTGTGGTAGATATAATCTTGTTATTATTGTTAGTATGTGGCAATGTTTTTTCTATTACGAATTTGTTACATGTTTTTGTTGCATATTTGTTAAGATTCGTTGATCTTCAGGGAGGATAGTGACATGTTACATGAGTAGTGGTAAAAGGAGAATAAGTCTCCAGGTAAACGTACGCTGTTTTTGCACACTTGACTAAATTACTATTTTTTGGAAGCCCTAGCTGACTTGATCGTCGGAGTGTAATCAACAGGTAGGGCTCCCTCTGTCCCAACGGAGCCTTATTCTAGCGCAACAAGGAGACGTGATTCTAGTTCCAGAGGAGACAAATCTAGGAGGCAGCGTTCAACCTAAAGTCAATCTGCGTCAACCGACAAGAACATTTAGCGCCCACCGTGGGGCCCTCTAAAACCTGATCCCATCCACACTTTGTTGAAAGTCATAGATGGAGATGAGGAACGCAAGGTAAGTACCGGTGGTGCAAGAAGGTGCAGACGAGGCTCCCACTTTGCAGCAGCTTATGGAGACCATCAGGGCCCTCCAAGAAGCCAATGAACAATCCAAACAAGAACAAGAGAAATTGCGAGAAGATTTACGCAAAACCAATGAGGATTTGCGACATGACCGACGTATCCCGAGACACTGAGAGACGAACCCGCCTGAGAGAGACTGCCCCAAGCCTTTCTCGCAGCCCATCATGGACGAGACAGTGCCCCGCGCACTATATGGCACCCAAGATTGCTTTCACGGGGGTGGAAGACCCTGAGAGTCACCTCACTACATTCAATGCCCAGATGATAATCTCGGGCACTTTCACAGGCACGGCCATACAATGGTTCAGTGGACTCCCCGATGGCCATATCTCCTCTTTTGCCCATTTCGCTAAGCTATTCCGGGAACAGTTTCATGCAAATCGGGTCAAACCCCCCATACTGTATGATTTCTTCAATGTGCGATAGAGGGAAGGGGAGACATTGAAATATTACCTGAATTGGTTATGGGCTCTCACCGTAACACTTCAAACCCATGACGAAAATGTCATGGTGTCCGCTTTCGAGCAAGGGGTTGCTCCGGGGCCGTTTTGCGACTCCCTTATAAGGAACCCGACCGAAACCTTTTCTGAAATTAGGCGAAGAGCAGTCGCTCACATCAATACTGAAGAACCGGTTTAAGTCAGGAACAATGGTTCGCACTCTCGGCTGTCTAAACCGACAGAGGTAAGCAAGGCTCCTCGGCCTATGAGGGTTAACGAAACCTCGACCGAGAAGAAGGCAAAATGAAGACAACACCCCTACCGAAACGGAAGGGAGAGTCCAAAGAGAGGGGCAAAGAGGAGGATGTCCGCCCCAAATTCCGCATATCATACAAGGAATTGATAGCCATACCCGCAGTGGCCGAGAAGTTGAGGTTCCCCTAGAAGGCTGATAGGAACCTGGGAGGAAGGAAAAACATCTAGTGTGAGTTTCATAAGGGGTTTCGAACATGGTGTCGAACGGTGCATGACCTTAGGCTTTCAGTTGGCCGAGCTTTTGGAGGAAGGCCTCTTGAAAGAGTATCTTGAGGTTGACGATAGAGAGCGACAGGGGGAAGCAGTTATGGGGAACCACCGCATGAGATACTCGTACACGCAGAGCTAAACACGATCTCGGGTGGAGGAAGCACGACAGCCAAGCGTAAGAGGTACGCGAGGGCGGTAATGACGCTGGAGATGAAAGGTCACGATGACACCCCAGACCCGAATCTCTATTTCACCAAGGCAGACTTGGTGGGTGTAGTCGCTCATGAGAACGACCCGGTAGTAATATCCGTCGTCATGGTGGGAAGAAAGGTGCATCGAGCTCTCATTGATAAAGGGAGCTCGGCAGACGTGTTGTTCTGGTCCACATTCGTCAACTTGTGATTATCCTCCGACCAGCTGAGGCCGCATGACATATGTTTAATCGGTTTCGCGGGAGACCAGGTGGAGTGCCGATGATATATTGACCCGAGGACAACCTTTTTAGATGAAGAAGTCGCTAGGACTATCGTCATCAGGTATGTGGTAATCAATACTCCCTCCGCTTATAATCTATTGTTGGGAAGACCCTCGTTAAACAGGTTAGGAGCAATAACGTCCATAAAACACATGAAGATGAAGTTGTCATCCCTCGAGGGAAGGGTGATCACGATATGATCCAATCAAAAGAACGCTCAGAAATGTTACGAGAGCAGCCTAAAAAGCAGAAGGAGTTACAACGTCGTCGCTATCTAGCCAAAGTTCTGGAAACCGAGCTCAACCACCGACCTCGACCAGGAAAGTTGGCGACGTCCAAGAAAGGGAGATCGAAGGAAAATTGTTCAAGCTCGGCGTATGAACAACTAAACCCTTAACCAGAGTCTTTCTTGTGGTATGAACAACTCTCAAGTGAAAAAGGACAAAGCCTCAACACTTGGTCAAAGATAATTCACCATAAAACTTGAGGAAAGAAGAAAAGACAAACAAGAAAATCTTAAAACAAAAAAGAGGCTAAACCAAATTTAAAGGAAAAGAATGTGACAAAACTTTGAATAGAAGACAATCAAGAAAAGCATAAAAGAAGACTCTAAGAAACTCACTAAACTTTTAACTATGAAACTTTGGTGATTAGAAAAATGCTAAAGCAAAAGGATACAAAATTCCACAAAGTAGAAAACAATTTGCCAATCAAGTTGAATCCATAATTTTTTAAAATGATGTTCTATACCAAGTGATAACCAAGACGCCTTTGGAAAAATTCTTTGTTGTTTTTGCTGTTTTAAAAACGTCACATGTGCTTGTTGTTTTGCAATTGCAGTACTGTTTTTCTTTGTACAAATAACTTGTTGTTTTTGTTGTTTTCAAAACGTCACTTGTGCTTGTTGTTTTGTAATTGCAATATTGTTTTTCTTTGGGCAAATAGCTTGTTGTTTTTGCAATTCCTTTACTGTTTTGAACGTCACTTTGTGGTACAGTAAAAAATGGTACTGTTTTGAACGTCACCTTGCTGTATATTTTTTATCCTAATGTGACTTATGGCAAAGAATGATCATAGGTTGCATCATGCACATTTTCAAGAACTTGAAATTTTCACAAATTTTTTGGGGATGTTTTAAAATACCTTGTTGTATATTTTTTATCCTAATGTGACTTATGGCAAAGAATGATCATAGGTTGCATCATGCACATTTTCAAGAACTTGAAATTTTCACAAATTTTTTGGGTGGATTCAATATAATTGAACACTTGAAATCATATGTTTGGAAATGAACATCAACTTCTACTAAAACAAGTTTCTAATTAATGTGTAAACTTCACAATTAAAAGCAACTAAGAAGAATAAAAAAAAGGACACCTAGAACACTAATGAACATATGACTCAAAGTAAAAAGCAAGATCAATAAAAGATATCACAGAATATATTCAAAACGAAAAATGCTATGAATATAATAAAGGCTTAAAAAAATTCTGCAAGAAATTAAGGTGCTGAAAAATTAAAAGCAAGAAAATAATGACAAGAAAGTAAAAGTACTTGAATTTAAAAACAAGAAAGTAAAGGTACTTGAATTTAAAAACAAGAAAGTAAAGGTACTTGAATTTAAAGATAAGAATTAAAGGTGCTAGAATGTAAATTGTTTAAATGTAAATTGCTTGAATGTAAAGTGCCAAATCAACTCAAAAAGATAAACACAACCATAGCTCTTGATACCACATGATGTGAGTTGATTTTAGGATTGTTCATTTTATTAGTGACACTTTACTTAGATTTAGATTTTAGAACAAGTATAGGTGAGAAGCCTAAGGAAAATTCTCACTGAACATTAACTTAAAAAGTGTTAAGTAGATGTGAAAGTTCATTTCCATAAGGCCAAAGAAAAAACACAATTAATGGTGAATATGAATGCCATAAAATGGTGCGAAATTTTAACAAACATAAGGTGAGGAATATAAGGACCCACTTGAGAGCTCACAACACTCACAAGATAAGACCAATTTAGGAGGAGAATCTCTCACTCACAATTCTAACACAATTTTTTGTATAGTAACTTTACTCTTCATTCAACTTATCAATACATGAGGTAGGCCTCCCTATTTATAGATTTAGGAGCCTTGAAAAAGAAGAAAATAGGGTAGAATGGGGAAAAGGGAAAAAGTGGGCAGCCATAGGGTTTGATTAAGTCAATCCCATATTCTATGATTATCCTTCTAGAAACTAGGTCAAAATGCCTTCAAATGGGCTAGGAACAATTCTAACACAATTTTTTGTATAGTAACTGTACACTTCATTCAACTTATCAATACATGAGGTAGGCCTCCCTATTTATAGATTTAGGAGCCTTGGAAAAGAAGAAAAGAGGGTAGAATGGGGAAAAGTGGACAACCATAGGATTTGACTAAGTCAATCCCGTATTCTAGGATTATCCTTCTAGAAACTAGGTCAAAATGCATTCAAATGGGCTAGGAACAAGCTAGATTGCTACCCACACCCCCTACTATGCTAAAGACACTTTATTCTAGCTTATTTCTACTATTTGGACCCCTCATTTCAGCCCAATTTATTTACAACATTTTCTAAATATTTAAGAAGACTAATAGGAAGAACTTCAAGTGCTGTGAACCTTGTTCATTCCTCCTATTGATGAGGTGACATTCTTGGTCATCTTCTTTTGAGCTTGTTTTTGAAAAAAATGTCCTTTTAGAAGAGCAGCTTATAATTATTTTTACGAGTTAACATAAGTACTTTTGCATGTCAACTACAAACATATTATAAATTGACCTTGAGTTTTTTTCACATAAACTAGTCTTGAATCTTAAACTAAACGGATAATCCAAAGATAAAGAAAATTTAGTAAAGATAAAAAGAGGAACAATCAGAAAGTAGACCTTTAAGCTGGTTGAGGTTGGCCACATACAAAGAAATTTAATATCCAACTTGATTGTCTAATGTAGTGATGACAAAGAATCATTCATGTTAAAAGATGGGTATATACTTTACGAATTAAAATAAAATTTGTCCTTTTAATTAATATAAAATAATAATATGACGATCTTGTTATCTAATATATTTTATATAAAAACAATAAAAAGTTATTTATTATTTTTATTAATAATAATATAATTTTATATTAATTATAAAGTCTATATTTCTTAACCCACGTGTAGAAAAATAAGTAAGTTGATGAGATAAAATAAAAATTACATAAAATGTTAAATGATAAAAATTAATTAAAAATATTCAAATTTATCATAAATTAATACTAATATAATATGACTTAATTTTAAGTGGCATATTTGTAAATTCACATCAAACACAGAGGATATTCGGTACACAAGATAATGTGTGGTAACGGACATTTCCGTGGGGAGAATGAATTTTGAAGGATCGTTTGTTCTTTTCCTGCAAAAATCAATGTCTCAGATTTTCAAGTTTCTCTCCGACCTATAATGGGGTCTCGTTGTTGAATGATCGAATCTCAGTGTCTGTGGCAAAGTTTCAGCAGAAAGGTACAAACTTTCCAAGTTTAAAGGGGAAGGTAAGTGAAGGGTATTATGGCACAGTTCACTACGCAGGGTCGCCTGAAGCTGCTCTTCAATGGGGAGGGCGTGTCGTCTATTTTGGAGCAGAAGGACCCTTTTCTCTACAAGTGCAGATCAGTTCAGACCAACAAGCGAAGAACAAGGTGCATGGGTTCTTCTGCCAGGATTTACTATGCTTCAACATCATCTTTGTGTAACAAAAGCAACCGTTGTAATGCGGGGGCAAGCTCCAGTGCTGGCAATGGGAGTGTTCATGATGAATATGATGAGGATGAGGATGAAGACGATGGTTATGATGAGGATGATGATGTGTTTGACCGAGATGGCTTGTCTTGCTTCCGGGGTTTGGTGTTGGACATAGCTTACAGGTTTTTTTTTTTTCTTGCAAAATTTTTGCATTTTTTTTACTGTTGCTATGCATGCACAGCAAAAATATTTGTGCTCTTTACGTTTTACAGGAATTGGGAAAAGTTCATTTGGGGTTTTACACATCAGGGTGGTCTTATGCTTTTATAATTCCTGTTTCTGTATTTTGTTGATTCTTAACCTTTCCAGCAGGTTTGATTGTAAGGTTTTGGTAGTTGTTGTATCTCTAGGAAGACTGCACTTGGTGCTTTGAGAGTTTTGTGGTAGGTTGTTGATTGTGATTTATAGTGCTATTTGGAGTGATGGTAATATATAACTCCTTTATTCGGGGAAGTCTCAATGAAAAAATTATAATAAATAGTGGGTTTGATTAGTTGCCATTTACCAAACAGAAGGCTTTGTGTATAAATGCATACTTCTGCCATCAATGGTAGATCCATTCATTAATTTTTTAGCTTTACACATTTGCTCACTTTGGTTTGGGTTGGACTTGACTTAACCGCAAGAGTTAACTCATGAGGTGAGGATTCAATGAGGGATTTCAACACACTGCTGTTCAATGTCAGGACTTTGATAGGTTTTAATACCATCTTGAGTTTGAACTAAACTCAACCCCAAAAGGCTAGCTCAAGAGGTGAGGATTACATAAGTCTTTGTAAGCTCTTGTTTGGCCATATCTTTAGTTGATGTTAGATCTCAATGAGTGTTTTATCTGAGTGACTATTTTTATGACATATTTGTTTGCTTTGGGAAATTCAGGATCACTGTCAAGGAGCATTTGCATTATTTGTGATGTGGGTTCTACACACACACACGTTTGTATTTCTCGCTATTTATTTGTTTATTGTTTTTTCAATCACGATAAGTCCAAAAATCTAGATTGATAATGAGTTTGTCAACTCCTGCATGCTTTTGAAACTATGTGGTGTAATCACTTCCTGCCAGTTATCGAGTTTTCAGGGATGAAATACTGTATACTTTATAGCCTCAGTATGTAGTGTGTGTGAATAGTATGAAATAGTGACGATTTATTTTCTCTTGTATAGTCACCAATATCAAGACACCTGCTCAGTTGTTTGCTTATGGTTCTGACTGCTGTCATCCTGCTCCAGGCCAGTAAATGTCGTAGGCTGGAAACGTGCTATATGTTTGGAGTTTATGGAGAAGGTCAGATATTTCTGCTCAACTTTTCATTTGCTATGCTAATTATGGTGTGCATTAAGCCTATATAATATATTTTATCATTTTGTGATTGACATGCTGTGTAAAGTTTTACTAAACCTTGGTTGGACTATTCTTGTTGATGGTGGGATTTCTTAATGCATGTAAAGCTTCTAACTGTTTGCTTTTTGGTTCAATGTGTAATCGGAACTTGATTTGTTCCCCAGGCCTGGTGGTCAGTTTGCACATACAAAGATACAGACACATATACTGATTCCAGCAACAACTTTTGACTTTCTCTCTTTTTTTTAAACAAACACTGAAATGTGGTTATTATGTTTTAAAATCTCACTTTTCCAGGCTGATGTACTGGAGTATTATGCTAAGACAGTGAACTCCCCCAGTGGATCTTTCTATATACCAGCTGTCTTAAGGGTATGCACAAAATAGTGCTTTTGGTTTGTTAATATTTCTGGTGCTTGTTCATCATTCTAGTAAAACCATTGGCTCTACTTTATCAACATGTATATTTTGTATTTTTATCATAAATGAATATTAAGCAAATGGTTATTGCTGACAATTTTTGTAATTTGTCTGATCCAATAAATATGAGGTCAACTTAGTTCTGTTTTGGTGATTGGTACAGGTTCCTCATTTACTTCAGGTTGTTAAAAGAAGAATAATCAAGAGCAATCTTAGTCGAAAAAATATACTATTTCGGGACAATTACAGCTGTCAGTAAGTGCTCTATGTTGGACTTTAAATTTTAATAAATCTAAATATGTTTAATTTCAGTCATTCACCACAACAAAGCATAATCTCTATTTTTCATAGCTGCCCCTAGCCAGGGTTAAGGAGGAGAGTTGTTAGGTCATTGGCTGACAAGGTCAAACTTGTCGATATACCAAACATGTCAGTTGGCCAAGTTGAATAATCAATCAAAATTACTGAAGGAAATTTGGGGGTCTTCATATATTTCTGTAGAATTGATATTACGAAGATCCATGCAGCTCCAAGACTTTAATAATTCAACTGTGTTAGGAGTTAGGACAGATTGGCAGTTGCTTGGAAGATGAAAGGGAAGAAAAAGGTGTTACTACTAGTTAGCTAAGAGAGATAGTAAGAAGGGATTAGTTAAATAGATGAATTGGGATTAGTTACATTGACGAATGACATCCATGGTATTAGTTAACAATTTATTCACAGACAAGACTTCAAACCTGGAAAGCTGTGCAAGGCCAACTTTATGATAAGTTGAATGCATACAGCCGGAAAAAGCTCAACTGGTCATGCTTTCAGTTATGTAATTTAAGTTTATGCTCACATTACACTATCGCAGTAAAGAAGTCCTAGAAGTTGTTTTTACTTTTTCCTGTAATAGGAATGAATGATTCTCCATTAGATCTAGACAAGAATTCCCTCCTCCTTTACTTTGAGATGTAAAGTTAGAACTATTAAACTGAGCATTGATTTGCTGAACTTTATCCTAAATCCAACTCAGTTTTACCTTTGGTTGGGGATGGTTCAAATATAAAATCCCTAATCTTGTTTTGGCACAGCAAGCTTCATTCACTTTGTAATTTATGAGAATGAGAATAAGCTAGTCTGAATAGTTATGTGTAAATTGTTATTTGTTCCTTATGGAAGCCCTTAGCTAGCAAGATATGGAAGCCCTTCTCAACATTTAATGCCTGTGGAGTTATTATGACTCAAACCACAAACAGAATCAGGCAAGAGAAAATAAAGACTTTATATAAAGGAGATTGAGCAGAAAATAGGAGAAAGATCTTCCTCCAAGTATCTTGCTAGTTATTGTAACTATCCTAACTCCTTATAAATTATCAGTCAGAAGCAGCTTCCTGTATTTTACCTTTCATTTTAGCTTTCCTATGAAATTACCAAGAGCATAAGGATGCAAAGGCGATCTTGCCTGAGGTAATCAGGTTTGTTTGAGATACAAATCTTTGTACTGATATGATATGACCTTCTCAACAGGTATTGCTCTTCACGTGAGAATTTGACCATTGATCATGTTGTGCCCGCTGCATTAGGTGGAGAATGGACATGGGAAAATCTAGTAAGATAATCTTTTATGCATATATAGAAAAGACTGCTGGAAACTTCATAATAATAAACATGATCCACTTTCTAAGTTACCAAGATTCATCATAACTTAAAGAATAGTTAAAATTATTAGCCTAATTATTCTTTCTTAAAATTTTCCTCTTGTATTTACTTTTTCTATGTAATTATTTTGCTTATATATCCCTAGGTTTAGTGTGTTTTTCACTCAAGCAAGTTTCAGACAAGTATTCTATCCTCCCTTGGAATTTGACGTTGGTATCAAAATGGCTGACTGGATCTCAGTCCAACATTCATTTTTCCTTTGCCTTCGCCTTATTTACTGTCTTTCCTGGGAATTTATGGCCAACCCTCAAATTCTCATCACCAGAAGTCATCTTTGCTCTAAACAATTTTGTTGAATCACTGTTCACTGTGCTGTCTGTTCATACTGTTGACCAGGTGCCTTCCAGAGGCTGTTTCTCTGTGTATGTTATCAGTTCATTATTTGCTATTCAATTTGGAAGTCGGTTATTGTACTCATCATTGTTCATGTTTGTCATCATTTACCTCTATTCTTCAGCCCCTATTTTGTTACGGTGGTTGAGTACATTCTAATTGCTTTCGAACTAAGCCCAACCTTTGATCCCACCAATATTCTGTTAGATAATGAATAAAAGGAATATTTTCAAATTAGAACAGCTTAATTGAGATCATATTTTATTGCTGTGGTCCATATTGATAATTCCTCGACGTTTATCTCATTTTAAGCCAGTTAGACCCTGGATGTTGGATTCTGGTGCTTTTGATCACATTGCTAGCTAGTATTCCTTCTCTTTTCTCGAAATTTTCATCCACCAAGTGTCCTCATTTCATTTCTTTTGGGGATGCTTCAAAGGGTAAAACCATTTTGAATTAGTCAAGCTGTACCTCTTCTTTCATTAACTTTGAATTCAGTTCTTTTTTACTTAGGTGCCCTTTTAACTTAATTTCCAGAAGTCAACTTACTAGCACTCGTTTTCCATAACCATTTTTACCAAGTCTTTCATATGCAGAATTGGAGAACTAGAAAGATAAATGACATAGGCTTTGAATGACATGGACTTTACTATCTTCAACCTCCATCTACCCAGTGCTATTTTAGGATCCTCTAATGTTCACTATGGATTAGATCACCTAAAAGTAGACAATTCCTCATCTCTCTTGTTTACAATTTTTTTGAACGTGAGTCTTGTCAGCTTGGGCTACATGTTCGGGCTAATTTCCTAAGAACAGAAAATAGTCAATTAGACCCTCCCTTCCATATTGTTCATTCAAATGTTTGGGGTCCTAGTAATTCTTCGTAGGCATTTTGTTTCTTTCACAAATTATTTCTCAAGATTTAATGGAAAATCATTCTAAAATGTCTTTTTTTTTCAAAATTTGTCTTTATACTCCATTTTCGTAGTGACCATTCTAGAATGTTTTCTCTCCACTCTTCAATTCGTTTGTCTTCCTGTCTAGTTGTCCTCCTAATTCACACGACAAAATGGCATTGAGAAAGAAAACAGAGTCACCATGACATTCCTATCAAATTTCATCTTAAAACCAATTGACATTAACAAAGTTGCTCAACAAGTATCTCACTCTAAAAATTGAGACAGACAAAGTGAGATTTCTCAATACTTCCCTTCCACAAATGCCTGCCAAAATTAGGCAAGTATATCAGAATAGGCAATGACCAAGATGTCCAATAGATATTTTGATATCATGTCAGCTTTAACTTTAAAACCAATTGATATTAAGTGAAGTTGTCCAATAGATACATAATTCTCTCTCTAACAATTGAGATTGGTTACTGTTTTTATAGCAGATTATTTAATTTAATAAATTCTCTCATTTCCTAAAGAGTCTCTTATAAACATGTGTATTTGGTTATACTTGTTTTTGTGCACGAGCTTTCTCTAGGTAAAAGTATATTATTTGCTTGTGCTGTCAAATTCAACTTTTTTGAACAATCTAGTTGTTAATCCTCAGATTTTGAATCCTCAAGAATCAATAATTTCTTCCCACCCTCAATAGGTTCTTCCTTGACATATGGATCTAGAACTCATACAGTACTCTCTGATGACAGGTGACTGCTTGTGCCAAATGCAACTGCAAAAAAGGTAAAAAAACTTTGGAGGAGGCAAAAATGAAGTTGATTAAGGTCCCAAAGGTACCACCTACTTAACTAGTTACAACATACTTTCTTTCCATAATTCATGAAAGAGCAACATGATGGCTACCAAGAACAAGTTGCCAATGTTAAAATTCTAACTTTCAGTTACGTTATTTAATCCTATTTCAACGTATTCAGGCGTTTTAATCTTTCCATTTTCACCATTAAGTGAATGTTACTCTTGTAATTCAGGCCCCAAAGGACTATGACATTCTTGCGATACCTCTAACTGCTGCGGCCCTAAGAATGCTGACATTAAGAAAGGGAACACCTGAAGAATGGCGTCAGTATCTTAGGTCTCCTTGAGTTAACACTCGGTGATAGCTGTATAGTCCTGCATGTCATGAAAACTGAATTTATCCTTGTGCACCCTAGAATAACAGAAATTGAAGAAAGAAAGAAAAATCTTGATTTTTAGGTTATTTTAAGATGATACTTCAACTTTGTAAAGAAATTCATTGTAAACAATGCTCTCCAACCACAATGATTGTGTGAAACTTATGCTGCTTGTTGGTACATAGATTAGTATGTGTGGAAATCTTGGTGGAATGTAATATGTAACTAATCTATTCTCAGATTTCACCCATCTCATCTATTATTTTTGTTTAACCTCGTGAGTTAGAATTGGTTCAAGCTTATTTATCAGTAATCTTGGAGGCCGGTCCTGACCTTGACTAAGCAACCATCTCAATGTAAATTTGAATTATTCGCCTCCAGAAAATTTAAATTTGATTACATTGCTTTTAAGATATAGTAATGGGGTCACATTGTAATGCATGTCCTGAGAAAACCTACACAACACAAAAACGAACGGTTGATGCTGATATTAGAATTGTATTGCTATTAACACATGTTTAAATTCAGATGTAATAATACCTGAGAATCTTGGTATTAGTAGACATTTTTTTTATATTAATACTAAGAATGGGTGATACTAAAATGATTCTACATAGTTTTGTTCCTCATTCATTCAGACTAATACCTAAACATATTAAGCAAATGTTGGTAATAGACATTTCTCTTAACCATCTTAATGCATAAAATTTTAAAAACAAGTTTTGTTAACAAATGAATTGTCAAAACGATACTAGATATGATAAGCACCTTGGAGATGTAGAGTTCTGATCCATCTTTTGTTCTCATGCTTTAGTACCATGTTCAGTCTTTTCAAAGTTTCAAAATGGTTTTGCAGTCATGATAATTGCCCCCTAAATTTTAAATGTTTGCCCAGTAGGAGTCTCCTGTTCTGGCACTGCACATGGTTCTCTGTTTGAATGAAGCAACTTGTGTTGATCTGCAAATAGCAACACTATCATGCATTGGTTCAGTGAAATGGACCTAACACATGACAAGTATTTATGCCATTTACTTATTTATGCAGTAGAGACAGGTTTTATTATTGGCCAAAACTTAGATACATTTTTCAATGTGTTTTGGTATTGTTCTTCCATCACAATTGAGCTTCAACTTGGCAACAGAATAATAAAGGCTTACAATAAAGGTGGACATAAATTACAAGATAAAAATTGTAGTTTTTTTTTTTATTGAAGAATCGTAAAAAAATGCCTACAGAATTCTATTTAAGTTTGTCTTTATTGTTAGTCTAATTATGTACTTTAGAGGTCATGCAAATAAATGTTGAAACCTTCCATAGATACAAGAGCAGTAATGTTTAGAAATAAATAAATTATAAAACTATTTCCAAGATGAATAAAGGTTCTATACATGTCTCTAGATACAAATTGTTATTTTTAATTATTGATTATGAATTTTTATATTATGAGACATGTAAAATGATCATTCGTATTCATTTAAATTTAACTGGCTTGATTTTTATATAAATTTATATCCCATAATTATTTAACCTGTATTTTATACTATGTCACTTGAACAAAAAAATAATATTAAATTTTGTATTAAATACTGTTTTAATATATCAATTACATTATTGACTTCAGATAGTAATTTAGATTTGAAACAACATTATTTTTAACCATTAATAAAAAATTAAAAACATTAAATTTCGTTTTAGAACTAAAGATTTAAAGAGATAAATAGTTAAAACAATCAAGTATATGAATAAGGATAAAAGAATAATACACTATTTTTTATGTTCATAAGTGTAAAAATGAGGTGGATTTCAAATAAATAGCAGACTAAAGAAAAAGAAAAAGAAAAAGGAGAAATTTGAAAATTGCATTGCACCGGACGTTCCGGCAAGATTGATGGATCATCAAACACATCCATCCTAATTCCAACATATCCAATTATCCATCGCCCAAGTGGGGATACTTTCCATAACAACATTATTGTTTAAGAGCTATTCATTTTTATCACATCTTTTTTAATATATATAAAATAGGACTAGTCTCAATTTTCTATTCATTAAAAATAAGAAAGTTAACTAATATATAAAAAATAAGATACAATTGGATTAAATGTTTTGAAGTGAAATTTATATGAATGTGTTTTTTGTCTTATTAATAATAAACTTTATTTTTATGATTGTTGCATTTCCTGAATCCTCTATTTGTAAATTATAAGATGATAATTAGTTTAAAAGATGAATTCTTGTTGCTTTTATGTAACTGAGAGTTTGATTCTATATGTCCATTAATATCTAAAAATTGAAGTGAAGGTTGATTTAAATATTTTAGTTTAATAAAATGAATTAGAATTTGAGTTTTAATCATAAAATTAGAAGTGGGTTACTTAAAAGAAAACGTTTTTGTACTTACCCTAATCCTAATAAGGTTTAGAAGAGATATATGAGGGTGGGAATAAAGAGTGTTTTATGATTTATTTATTATTGTTTGAGTGATGATGCATAAGAGGTGATGCAGTCACATTTCCAATCAAACTAGGGAATAGTGTTGTTCATTATTTAGATGTGGCCTTTTTCTTCAAAGGCAGGGGAGTGAGAGAAATGAAGCTAAAACTATGAGGCATGAGATGAGAGAGAGAATGTAGTGAAGTCAAAGCATAAGACCTCACTTACTGAACACTTTTAAATGCAGTTTGATGGCTCTGTACCATGTCTATGTCTGGTCACTTGCAGTCACAGAAAACAAGGGTTCATGCTTCATTTTCAAGCACTTGGGTGGGTGGTGGCTTAAGTGGCTACATGTTCAAACCAAATTCTCACTATTTGTGGGTCCTACTGCTCTTGTGACCATGACCAAGTGCATGCATCATCAATCAATGCCTCATAATACAACATTGTCTATTATTCTGGTTCAATGGAGATTCAACCCTTCTATTTAGACACCATAGCATGGGGAGCTTTTGGATGGGAAGAGAACAAAGGCCCATTGCTTATGTGCCTATATTCAACATACCCTAATACAACCCATTAAGCTTTTATGTCTCATTCAACTAATTTCTTCTTAATAAACAAAAACAATTTATATTACTCTATACATATGAGATTCTTTTTTTTTATATAAAAATGGGATATTTTTCCCCCTTTACTATTAGAATGTGTTCCATTTTTAAAGTTTGAAAAAATCAGTATGACTTCATTGGAAAATATCAACATGATACAATTTTAGTTCAAAGTGTTTATTGAGACATCATACCATTACCTCAAATTAAAAAAGCAATCCAATTCTAATAATAAAGAACAAAAATTGTCCATTTCCGTCAAAAATCTATACATAAACTAATTTTATTTTGTGCAAAAAACATTTATAAACTTGATTTCTTTACATATATTTACAGAAATTTCTATTTATGATATAATGACAAAGAAGATGTGAAAGCTGGTGATATGAGACTTGAGATGAATAAGAACTATTGAAATTATTCATATAGTTTGTTATGTTACTCTCTAGTTTCTGTTTCAAGCTGCTTCTTTCAAGATCATTCATTTTCAATTAATTACTCATCCAACTTAGACCCACCATAATTCATCATGCACATATTGCTGCTGGATTTTTTTTTAATTCTTTAGTTGTCAAGCAATCAACAAGAAACCATATTGTAATTGGGTTTCACTTTCAAATTCAAATATGCATCCATTCACCAGTTTGTACTAAGATTAAATGTGAACTTCATTTACTTCTCCAAAGTTAGTTTTTAGTTCTTTATAATTTTACACAATACTTTAATATATATATATATATATATATTATTGACAAGAAAATTGTATTGAAAATAATTCTCCATGAAGGTTAGTATAATAAAGGGAACATCACAATGTGAATAAAGTTGTCTCTTAAATAAATAAAAAATCATAGAATTCGTAGAATAAATAATAAAGGGAATATAAAAATTAAGGTATATTGATAAAAATGACAGAAAAATCATAAATGAGTATTCTTGATAATAGACTCTAATTTCTCTATACAATCTTTTACCTATTTTTTTTTTAATTTTTATTGAATTTTGTTGTCAATTACTTCTCTATCATTTATTTTTAATCTTCTTCCGACTCAAGGTATCATATAACCGACCGTTCCATGACGACGAATCATGAGTTGATAATGTCAACAAAGTTAATCCGTAATTAAAAGTTACTTAACACAATCCTAAGCGCGGTCCAACCCCCTAATCCGACCCACTAACAAATACCCATTAAGATAATATAAATAGCGCATATTTCAAGAATAAGGTACGTCATTATCTATCGTGTTCTGACAACAGAGAGTCGAGTCCTTCGCTGACTTGATCATTGGAGTGCCTTTTGCAGGTACCATCCGATCCTGTGCTCCCGAACGACCGAGAAGCGGGACGAGAGGGACAAGAGGAGTTTGCAGAAAGGAAGATTGAAGATCAGAGCGATCGATCGACATGTGTATCATGTATCAGGCAAACCCCAATACCCAAACAAGAACACTTCCAATTTCTACATTTTTAAATTTTTAAGTAGTCTTTGTGTTTTCCACTTCCATTTCTTATAATTCATTTAGATGTTTTTAATATGACTTTCTTAACAAGTCTTACAAATCTTACCAGCCTCGTTTTTGTTTATATATTGAAAAGCTTTACTTTAAGTACAATTGCAACATCAATATTTTATGAAATTTATATAATAATAATTATAAAAAATCAAATATATTTTCCTGATCTACTACTAGAAGTAAATTATTCTAATATAATATGTTTTATTGATATGCTTTTAACTCTTTCATAAACATCTAACAATGAAATTAAAAACCTTCAGTTTTATTAATAAAAAAAAAAATCATACACATTATTTTTTTATTCATAAATTTTGTATCTAAAAAAACAATCGAAAACAATATACATTTCTTTCAAAGAAATTGGGAAATATTTTTATACATAGAATGTTGTGTTAGGGCAAGTTTTATTTTGAAGATTTCAAGCTTCATTTACTACAGATTCATTGACTTGGATAAAAAGGGGAAATTAAAGAATTCCATGAAACAGATGGATAAAAGCAATTCACAAATCACAATCCTCTGATAACGTTGGTGAAGAAAACACCACTGATTTCGGTGGAATGTGGACAACGTTAATCCTGATCATAAATGAGTGCAGTTACAGTTTTAGAAGATACAAATACAATTTTTTATAGTTATATAATATAATAAAATAGTATTTTTTTAAATAATAAATTTAGCATTAATTTTTTAAAATACAAAAAAATATTATTACTCACCACTTTTGAATTGAATATTTAAATTATTCTAATTAAAATTTTTGTTAATTTATGTGTGTTACCTAAATCCTTAAAGTCAAAATAAATAGTTATTTTGAAAATGAGTTTGAATTCTTAACATAAATAATTTTCTAAAAGAGAGAGTAAAAACATATTAAAAAAGTCTTCCATTTACAAAATTAACACTTTTACACACTATTGCCGACAATTTGAGGTATTTTTTGGAATATTAGTGCAATTTACTTTTGAATTTTCGGAAATGAAGTAAATTAGATATTTAATTTTGAATTGGGAAATTCGTATTTGAGAGGTACGAGTTAGTTGAGTTAATTATGAAGAAATCGAATTACATTTTAATTATTTCTAAAAGTTTCAAAAAAAGTCATATTGTTGAAATACGGTTTTCTTATGATTAGATTTCTGCAAAATCGTATTTACAAATTACAATTTTAATTAGTAGAAAAGAAATTTAAATTAGTGAAATCGTATAGCTGAAATAAAATTTTCAAAAGTTAAAAAAAGGTGAAATTGTATGGTTTAAATACGATTTTAATAATTATAAAAGAATGAATTAAAAGTGAAATTTTACTAGTTAAATTCAATGATTTTTTTTTAAAAAATTGTTAATATTTTTTTTAATTTTTTAAAATAATATAATAGTTTAAGAAATATTTAGTTACGTTAGTTTAGTTGAAAAGAATGTATGATGATTTATAATAATGGTAAAACTCTAGATCTCTATATCTTATATACTAAAATTAATTTAAATTGATACGTTAAAGTAAATGTTAAACTCTATATAGTTCATAATGATAAAGCATAAGTCTTAATCAAAATCCTTGATCCAAAAACTTTGACTAAAACTTAAAACTAAAAAAAATGTTAAAGGATAAATTATGAAATGATAACTTCTAACCGTAAAGTTAAATCTTAATCGAAAACCTTAACAAAAATAGTAAAGAAGGTTTCACTATTACCGATCCAAATATAATGTTGTAGTTTCACTATAATTAAAAAATCTATAACTGTGTTAGATTAACAAAATTGAATACAGTGGATATGTTAGAAAATAAAATGTATGAATGAGAGTGAAAAATAGGTTAGTTAAATTATAATTAGAAATTATGATTAGTATTATGTTATGTATAGTGTTTGAATTGATAAACTTTACCTTCCCTCCCTGTAATAGGACCACAAAATTGAAGGCACCAAAAGTTAAAAGATTTTGGAAGAATCTGAATGTTAAAACATTTAAAATGAATCTGAAAGTGGCAGAAGCAGTCTGTGCCCTGCTCTCTTGGACTCTTCCAATGCATCTTTTGAGAGGTTTAGCAAAGCAAAAGTGAAAGCGGGGCATCTAATACTTCTCTCTGCAAACTTAACTGCACTCTTAATATTTTACCCTCCAGACAAACCAAAATTTGCACAAACAAATTACCAACTTTATATATTTTGCTTCATAAAAAAATAAATATTCTAGTTTATTCTATTTGTATGCCAAAAGAAGAAAAAAAAGCAAGAGAAAAACAGAAGAGGAAAATAAGAAAGGTAAACAAGGAATATACAAATAACTAAATGGTGTTTTGGGGTAAACAAGGTTAATGTGAGATGAGAGATGTCTGCATGAGATAGTGATGTGAGCTTTCCGAGTGTGATAATTTTGATTTGTTTTCTTTTTGCTTTTAACCTTTTATCTGCCGACAAAAAACCAAGGGCCATATTAATAAAGGGTGCCCTCGGACAAAGGTTGAGTTCTAACTTGGAACACCAATTTTGGCTCTCTCTCTATATCTCTATCTCTCTATTTCTTCTCTTTCACTCCCCTCTCTTATTGCTTCAAAATTACACACTCTTAAGTTCTAGCCTCATGAACATGAATATGTGCCAAAATGTATCAGTTTCCTCTGAATGCCACCAAGAGCAGGTCTTTGCCCCTTCTTGCTCAAGCAGCCTTGATGACCTCTTCTCTGCTCAGAACACGGTCAGTGGGTTACTTTAATGTTGCCTTCTTATTTTTTTCCTTATCTTTTTCTGCTTTTGGGACTCTTCTAGCTTAATTTACCTTCACACTAATGCTTCTTTGCAAGTTCTACTATCACGGTTTCTTTCTTGGTTTGAGAAAGTGTTCGCTTCGTTTTGGCTAACTAATTCTTTACCACGTTTGTAGCTTTAGTGTTATATCACTCAAGCTGTGCTTTGTGGTGTATTTAACTGTTTATATAGTCTTTTCTGATATGTTGTTGTTCTTACTATATTTTGGATTCTTCCACCAAACATGTGTAGGAAGTGGATGTTGAGTTGGAGTGGCTTTCTGAGTTTGTTGAAGACTGCTTTTCAAGTCCCCCAAGCTTTGTATTGGGAGCTGCCGGGGTTAAGACTACAAGCACAAGCACCGACCCTTCTTCAGGCAAATTGAAGAGAGAGCAACAAAATGAGTCTCCTTTGCAAAATTTTGCTGTGCCTGGGAAGGCGAGGAGCAAAAGGAAAAGGCTTTCAGCCCCTAGAACCAAGGACCCTTTAAGCATATGGTCACACCATTTGAACCCCCAAAATGAAGCCTTGAGTTCTGACCCTCCTCTGCTCAAACAGGCTTATTGGTTGGCTGACAGTGAACTCATTATGCCTAAGCCAAAGGAGGAGCAAGAAGTGAGCAAAGTGGATGGGGAAGTGGTGGAGAAGGGAGTAGTGATTATTAGGAAGGAAAGCTTTGGGGACTCTGAGCTTGAAGGTAGCAACGGTCAACAACCAATGCCAAGGAGGTGCACCCATTGCTTGGCTCAGAGGACCCCACAGTGGAGGGCTGGACCATTAGGTCCAAAGACACTTTGCAATGCATGTGGAGTTAGGTACAAGTCTGGTAGGTTGCTACCAGAGTATAGGCCAGCCAAGAGTCCCACTTTTGTAAGCTACTTGCACTCCAATTCCCACAAGAAAGTCATGGAGATGAGGATGTCTGTTTACTCTTCCATTTCTAGTGAGCAGTAGTGGTTTTTAGCCATATATTTTTATGTAAATCAAACTTCAAATGTTAGGAACAAACTATTTGGAAACAGAGATACTATTAATGGGAGTGATTAGTGCTATGATTCATTATAGGCACATTTATATCATTCAATATCCACTTCTATTTTGTTCTTCCCTTCCTTCAACCCATTTGCATTGCACTTTCATATCACAAGAAATGTTACAACAGCACAATCTTTAACACATTCTTCACTGTTAAATAAAATTTACTCCTTTTCTTTTTACAAAGGAGAATGAACAAGTCAAGATGAACCTGTTGGTCTGAAGTCTTAACCTGTAGATATTTTGTCAACTCTGCCTTAAGATTATGATGATAGAGGAATAGATAGAATAAAAGGGTATGTATTTGCACTTCCTTGACTTTGCCCTTCTTTCCCATTTTGCTTTGGGCATTTTTACCTTTGAATATTTCTTTAAAACAAGAAAGACGTGAAATTTGTTGAAATAGGTATCGTATTCTGTCAGTATAAGCATGTGGGAGTGGTCTTAATTTATTTATACTAGGCAGTTGGCATGCACTACCACAGAGAAGATAAGGTCATCATCCATTACGAAATATGCACATGCACGTGACCTTCAAATTCTCAACACTCTCATTAACCTAAACAAACACTCTTCCTCAAATTTCATTACTTTATTCTTCTGCGTTACTATGATTTTATTCCATTTCTAAAAATAGGGTACATATGGGAAACAGCTTCTTCAAGAAATTCTTCTCCTTCTCTACCCTCCAATCCATTTTATTCCATCCTTCTAAGAGGGCAAACTTTAATACCACAACCAAGGTTTCTTTGGTGTACACATTTTTCTCTCTCTTTTGGATAACTATCTTTTTTTTTAAGAATGTTATAAAAGTGTTTCATGTCTTTGAGATATATTTTTTTGGAATGAAAATGGTACTTATTTAAAAATATTTAGTGAAGAATTCAATCACAAAATCAATTTCAAGAATGGCTTTTAGATTATGAGGCTCGGACACTTCTCTTAAATGAGCGTATTCGTGTCAGACACACGTATCAGTGTCGACACTCATAGGACATTTATCGATGAAGTGTTTAATTCAAAAAACATTTGTTGGATCTTTGAAAATTCTAGCACGATTCTATAACACAATTTTAAAAGGTATAAATACAATATTATAAAAATAAGGAACAAATTCTTTTGAACCAGTCATGCAAAATATCTTCATGCTTCCAAAAGAATCTGAAACATATTTTTGCACATAAATATTTATTTTCAATTTATATAATTCAAAATTATATAATATATAAATCTGTGCCTCGTGTCCTACATTTTAGAGATTATACGTGTTCCTGGCGCTTTGACTTGGACACCTTCGCACGTCTCTACGAGCTTCGCTTCACGAACGCCTTCGCTCTTATTCCAACGTTGTTCTTCCTCCCCTACTAACACTTGAAACAGAGAGACAAATGGGCGCCCTCGCGGCCGTTTGCGCTCCGACGCTCAAGTTAGCTATGGCAGAAAACACTGTGACACTTCCCGTCGCAGAACACCACCAGCTTAGTGCTCAGAGAAGTGCGTAACTGAATTCTCTCAAAACTGAGTTAACTTGTGCGTAAGTGTGTGAAAACGTACCTTGTTCTGTTTACCATAAGCCTTATATACCTTCCTGGTGTTCCTATCCACGTGTCAGCCTAAGACTCGCGTATTCTGTGGGCGCTCCTTAGCAGCACTGTTCCCAGTCTTAGGGCCTTCTCAATGTGTAAGGTTGCCTCGCCGGAGTGCAACTCGCGCGAGGATGACTGCTTGGGTGCCAACTCGTGCGCCCAAGCTCCGAGTCATTCGTCCTGGGAGTACCTCGCCTTCCTCATGTGCCATGCATGCAGATCACCCTTTGGGACGTGACCTTCTCATGGGTCGTCTCTGTCCTAGTGGCTTTCCACCGGTGGTGCGTACTGCCGTGTCCCTACACCTCATGCACGAATCCCTCGTGAGTTGGGTCTCTCCTTGCTGGAACTGGGTGTGTGGCTTGGAAACCACCTTTCTTTATCTATTATTACTGTCTGGGTGCCGAGGCCCGAGGCCTCCACGCCTCCACCGTGCCGCCTCCTCCACGGTCATCCCTACTCGTGGGTATCAAGAGGGGACACCCTTCTAGCATAAGCGCATTCATGGTGCTAAACCTGGGCGACACCCGAGGTCGGTCAACGCCCGAGGTCGTGGACCTTAAAGAAACTCCCTCTCTTGCTTTGCAGTACTTCTAGTGGATTCCTCGCTCTGGGTCCCACCATGTTGACTTTGGTCAACACCCGAAAACTGTAAGGTACAATACGTATCTCCGTATCCATATCCGTGTCGTGTCAGTGTCCGTATCCGTATATGTGTTACATAGCTTTTAGAGTATTTATACTAGAAATTTAATTTAACTTTTTTTTCTCGCAGTATGCTGTTACTTTCAATGTAAAAATTTAAAAAACCACACTTTTTAATCATATTTTTTTTATCTAAATTTGTTAGATAAACTTGCTTTTAAAATAAAAATAATTCTTTATTCTTGTAATTCAAGGTTTTAAATTTTTATATTATATAATATCTTTCACTAAAAATTCAGATTTTAAACTTATACTTTTATGTATAACTCTTATCATAGATATATAAATAGAATTATAGACAAAAAAAAAATCTTTAGATTAATTGATTAAAATAAAAAATCTAAAGAAAGTATTTTGAAAAAATAAATTAAGACATTTGTTTAACAAGTATACTGTAAAATAATTATGCGACCTAATTAGTTATTCTACAGGATGGTTTGATTACAATTTACAATGTTAGTTAGTAGTGTCACATCATAAATTTACTCTAAAGATGTTACAGTATTTTTTAGTTAGAGAAGTGTCATATTTACGTCTTAATTTAGATTTAATGTCATATTTATTGGTTTAAATGCTGAAATTTTGTGATAGTAAATAGTTGTCACAATTAATTTAAATTTTTAATAAGTCAATTTCAAGGTATCTGACATCACTCTATTTATTAACTTTAATACTTTATTGAATGGTTTCCTCTGACTTTAGCCTTTTAATTAATTTAAATTTTGAAACTAACAAGCTGACAATAAGTAACAAGTTGAAACTTAAATCATTCAAGTAAAAAGATAAAATTAAAATAAAATTGAAGTCGTGAATGATTCAAAAGTCAAATCAAATGTCGTTAAAATTGATTTTGTACTGTTAGTTTTACCAGAAAAATTGGGTTCAACAAGATTAAGAATGAATTTAAGTCAATGAATTGGATTTCTCTTCATTTTTACTAATATAAAAGAATATTCCAGATAGATTAGTGGGTTTGAGAGGATCCTATGCAAACCTAAGTGTAGTGGAGAATTTGAAAGTATTTAAATCATGTCTAAGATGGATAGTGTATCATGTTGCAGATTTACATTAGCAAAGATTTTTTTTTTCAAAATATATTTAGGATGTTATAATTTTGACATGCAAAAAATAATTAAATTTTGAGATGTCATTGACACTAATAATTTTGTTTCAATTAATCAAAATATATTAAGTATATATACAAGCATTAAAATATTACATGATGTTAATATATTTATTTTTCTATTTTAAATTATTGGGCTTTGTTTGTTTGACCCAACTTTCCTTTTTCTGTTTCAGCTAGGTCTTAATCTTTTTCTTATATATACACCATGTATTTTACTCT